>Ga0228670_1000157_pt1 | contig 42510 bp, 49 predicted proteins | sample 85DmetaG_FD_182785 | JGI IMG/M metagenome (GOLD analysis project Ga0228670, IMG submission 182785) | Seawater microbial communities from Monterey Bay, California, United States - 85D | ecosystem: Environmental > Aquatic > Marine > Coastal | place: USA: California | collected 2016-10-13
AACGTGAGTGTAGTTGACCTTGACATAACATAACCAAGTATGATATACTAACGGGGAGGATCGCAAGGTCTTCCCCTTTTTTAATACAGAATAGGAAAAGATATGGCCCCGCAGAAACCAAAGCCTAGGCGTGAAACTACTTATACAAGACTAAGAGTAGGAAAAGATATGGCCCCGCAGAAACCAAAGCCTAAGGGCAAGACTAAGCGTGAAACTACTTATAAAGGTGCCGCAGCTAAGAAGACTTCCGGTATCGAAGATAACAACTACAACAACATTGATAAACCCTTTCACTACAACCAAGCTGGGGTGGAATGTATCGACTACATCAAGCAAGTTCTTGGCAAGGAAGGCTTCATCGCTTACTGTCGAGGTAACGTAATGAAGTACAACCATCGAGCTTTCTATAAAGGAAACCCCACAGAAGACATGGCGAAAGCTGAACAGTACCTGAAGTGGGCCAATGAGACACTAAAGGAGATACACAAATGATTCGAGGTTTAGCAGGAGTCCTAACAGCCCTTACACTGGGCATAGGCTCCGCCCACGCAGCCATCGTCACATCCACATCAAACGCCATCCATCTGTCAGGGGACATCCTCCAAGGTGATTCAGCAAAGGTACGAGCTAAGGTAGAGGAGACAGGCATTAGGGTTTTAGTCCTGTCCTCTAACGGAGGTGTGGCTGTGGAGGGGTACGAGCTTGGGTACACAATAAAGGACCTCGGTCTTACAACTGTTGTCCGTCGAGGGGAGGTCTGTCTAAGCGCTTGTGCTGTGGCCTTTATAGCTGGTAAAGAGAAGGTCTCAGAGGGCCTCCTTGGGTTCCATGTGGCATGGACTAACAATGCCCTAGGTACCTTCTCTGATGGCTTAAAAGGAGGTCAGTATATGGGTACCTTGACAGCTGGTTACTTCTTCAACATGGGTTACACGCTTCAGATACCGTACATGGTTTCCCGGTACACAGACTCTGGTACGTTCCTACTACTTACCACACAAGACTTAAAACTCTTTGAGATGAAAGATAACGACTTTACGGAACCAAGGGACCTCCCAGCTAACTGGGCTGCTACCCGTATCGCTGGTTCAACAAGGTTGCACCTCCTACGGAAAGGACTATAAGATGAGAACTTGGAAATGGTACTTCGTGTTTAACGCCGGTATCTTGGGTCTTATAGGGGGTCAGTACTGGTTTAATCTAGGTAATGTGTTATACGAAGCAGACAGCACAATGTTGACATTCATTATCCTAGGTATAGCTATTATCTCATCGTCCATGATGGGACTACGTGCTAAGAAAATGGTTGGACAAGATAACAACATGTCCTGGTTCCTCTCTGATGCAGTTCTTAGCCTTGGTATGGTAGGTACTCTATTCGGGTTCCTTCTTGTACTAGGGTCAGCCTTCACAGAGATCGACACATCGTCCACAGAGAGTATGACAGAGGCTATCGGAGTTCTTGCATCAGGTATGTCTACTGCTCTTGTAACGTCCCTTGTAGGGCTCCTATCGTCACTCTGGTTAAAACTACAGCTAGTCATCTTGGAGGGTTGATATGAGACGTTACTCAAGCAACCTTGCGTTCGTTGACTTGTTGTTTAACCTCCTGGTGGGTTTCACTTCTCTGTTTGTTATCGCTTTCCTGTTGATAAACCCTATCGCTAAAACAGGGGTGGTTGACCCACCCGTAGTAATCATGGTGGAGTTGACATGGGATGATGAGAGTACAAGAGACCTTGACCTGTACACCCGTGGTCCTGACGGTAAGATCGTTAGCTACGGGTACAAGAGCAACGGGTTCATAACCCTAAAGAAGGATGACCTTGGTAAAGGCAGTGACACTTTCGTTATCAACGGGGAGCGAGTAGAGGTTACCCGTAACTACGAGATCACTACTATGACGGTCTTGCCTGACGGGGACTACATCATCAACGTACACTACTTCTCATCGAAAGGTGACCCAGAAACGGTTAACCTTCGTATAACAGGGCTCCAACCCTTTAAGGTACACCACGAGGATTCTGTTACGTTGTCACCTAGGCAGGAGCGTACTATTGTGGCTTTCAGGGTGGTAGACGGGGAGATAGTGGACCTTCGTTCTGATATCGAAGTGAAACTAAGAGGAGAGGAAGGTCCATAATGTTAGTCATTCAAACAGTATACGTAGTACTCGTTACACTTGTTGTGTTCCTTATGTTCTACTCCAAGTTAGGTAGGTTCTTTAAGGCATCAGCCCTTACACTTTCTATCTTACTTGGGGCTGTTACGCAGACACACTACGTTAAACAACTAGGTAGTCCCATCGAGGGCTACCCATCCTACGAGTTCCTGTACATTCACCATATAGCTACAGGTAAGTTTATCAAGGTATGGGTCTGGGATAAAGAACGAGGTGATCGTCTCTACGTTATCCCCTACAACCAGGATGATGCTGAAAAGCTAGAACAAGCTAAGCAGAAGACTGAGCAAGGGTCTCCTCAGGGTGGCTCCTTTGACCAAGAACAAGGAGATAGGGAACGAGCCGAAGGACTACGTATAGACGACTGGCAGAACCCTGACATCTCAGAAAGGAAGAGTTGATGTGGGTTTTTTACACAAGCAAGAAGTGGGCCCTCTGGGCCTACCTCGGCACCTTCTTTATACTAGGTACCCTATGGTTACAGGTACAAGTAGACGTACAGATTAACCACTGGTTCGGTGACTTCTACGACCTGGTCCAGAAGGCACTTGCCACCCCAGGGTCTGTGACTATAGGTGAGTACTGGGCAGGGCTTGCATCTTTTGGTTGGTTGGCTGGTACCTGGGTTGCCCTCAGTCTTGTTGGTTCCTTTGTCACCGCTCACTTCCTCTTCCGCTGGAGAGCGTCAATGGTCGAGTGGTACCACGAGGTCTTCGATAAAGGGCGTACCATTGAGGGTGCTTCACAACGTGTCCAAGAAGACACGATCAAGTACACGAGGATCGTAGAAGGTCTAGGTGTTTCACTAATAGAGAGCGTAATGATTCTCGTCGAGTTCTTCCCACTACTACTGGGTCTTGGCGCAGGGTTGTCTATCCTCTGGTTTGGAGATTGGAAATATGGATTGGTTACAGGAGCTTTCGTCTGGACATTGGGCGGTACTTTGCTACTTGTTGTTAGTGGTTATATCTTACGGCTGGTTGGCATTGAATACGACATCCAGAAGAAAGAAGCAGCGTATCGTAAACACCTTGTCAAGATGGAAGACGACGGTACTGTCTCTCCTAAGGCGTTAACTGAGCTATTCGAGGATGTACGTACAATACACTTCACTAGTTATCTTCAGTACCTTAAGTTTAACGTGGTGCGTATGGCCTATCTACAAGTTAATGTCCTGACTGCTTATATCTTCTTAGCTCCTGCTATTGTAGGTGGTCTTATTTCACTAGGTGTGATGCAGCAAATCATCCGTGCCTTTGGTAGAGTAGAGGGTTCTATGCAGTTCTTGATTAAGTCTTGGCCCACTATCATAGAGCTCATCTCAGTGTACAAACGACTACGTGAGTATGAGGCACAGATCAAGTCATCTTGACCTTTTAGCAACAGTGTGTTACACTAACTTAATGTCTTTAGAAAGGACCTAGAATGTTCGAACAGATGATTAACGCAGCTAAGAAGAAGACACCAGCCAAGAAACCAGCCACTAGGAAGAAGACTGTTACTCCGAAGACCTCTGAACCTGTAGCAGCACCCGCTGTCTGCCCTAAGTGCAACCCACCTGAACCAACACCAGAGATGCAGGCTCCTGGCTCCTACCTCCGCGAGAACGGACTTATGTTATTAGTTGACAAGTTTGATCAGGAAAAGATCATGCCTCTTGTTGCTACCATCTACGAGTACAACCTGATGCCCGAAGAGATACGACCACAGCAGCTTACTCTTATCATCAACAGCCCTGGGGGCTCTGTACACTCAGCCTTCCACCTCATCGACGCTATGATGATGTCAGAGATTCCAGTAGTGACTATCGGTAAGGGTCTGGTAGCCTCTTGTGGTGTTCTCACCCTTATGGCTGGTGATCGACGACTCTTGACACACAACACCTCAGTTATGTCACATCAATATAGCTGGGGTTCTCGTGGGAAGGAACACGAACTACAGGCTATCGTTAAAGAGTTTGACATGGCGAGCGCTCGTATGATTGACCATTACAAGAAATGTACTAAGAAGTCTGAGCGGTACATCCGCAAGAACCTCCTCCACCCAACAGATGAGTGGTTGACCCCTGAGGAGTGTAAGAAACACGGCATCATCGACGATATCATCCAGACATATTAAAACTACTTGACAGGAGGGGTGTGCTTATGGTATACTCCTCCTATTGTTTAATTAGAGAAGGATTATCACTATGGGTTTCAAATTCACATGGAAATGGGCGGCTGTCTTTCTTATCGGTCTTGTGTTCGCATCTAAGTTCTTTGGTTTGATCTAAGATGGCCCCTAAACGAAAGAAGCCCCCTGCTCCAAGTCTGGAACAAGAGGCTAAAGCCTTCGTAGAAGGTAAGAGGAATGTTACTAAGAAGACCGTACCTACAGGTGATCCCTCCACCTTACGGTTACAATTAGCAGCTTCGGTACTAGCTGGGTTGCTTCCTTCTGGTAATATAGTACGAGCAGAAGAACTCGTAGAAGAGGCATTTAGGTATGCAGACCTAATCCTCGAGTATAAATAAGAACTAACTAACTGTTAACTTTAAACCCCTCTCGGTGTAAAAACTGAGGGGGGTCTTTTTGTGTTTGGACTACTAGTCGTACGTAGCTGCAGGGGCTTCCATACGCTTGATGAAGTCAGCTGTTTCTAGCTGTGATCTAACGATACTAACCTGTGCTAGGTTCAAGGCACCTAGGTCATCCCCTAGTTCCAGTTCCGTAAGAGCTTCCTTAACAGCTTCAACGCTATGCTTACTCATTATGTCGTACTGGGCACCCAGTGTGTCCTGAGGGCCGTTATAACGGGCAACAAGCATGAACATAGCTTCTTTACGCACCTTCTTCACCTGATCCTCGTAGTGCATCTTCTGTACGTCTCCAGGGGCTTTAAGGAACGCCTCGTTGTTCATCTTAGCCGCAGCCCAGTCTTCCATAGCGAGGTAGACCTGACGCTGGTACTCATTGACAGCCTCAGGTATCATACCCTTCTTGTCTTTTGAGAGACCAGAGTTAAGACCCCATTGGTCAACTCCTACAACATTCATAACACGTTGGAGGTTGGTGAGCATTGGTGTACGAGCGCCACCGAAGGCAGCAGTACTCATCTGGTCCATCTCACCTGTAGCAGAGCTTACCTTAGGTGGATCACTCTTACCAAGGAGGAAGCTAGTTGTAGTGTCGATATAACGGAGGGAGTTACCTACAAACTTATTACCCTGTGCTACGTCCTTAGGGCGTTGATTAGCACCTGTTGCAAGACCAATAGCTGTGTCTATAGGTTGATACGGACGTAAGAAACCACTGAGAGCCTGTGCTGTAATGTCAGAGGCAATAGTGATGCCTTCTACACCTGCCTGCTTAAGCTCACCTGCAAGGAGGGCGGCTCCGAAGTCAGCAAACTCAGCTGTAGTCTTGTTGAGGTTACGTGTAAGACCACCGCCACCGAAGTCCTTACCGATCTGTGTGATGATCTCAGCTGGTACGTCCTCCCCTGCCATGTTGTAAGCGGCTACACGTGATGCAGCCTTGAACAAGGAGATAGGGTAGTCGTACTGTTGCGATATTACAACACCATCTACCAGCTCATCGTACAGACCCAAGCCATTACGGCGGTTCTCGTCCTCATCCTGAGCCATTCCGTATACAAGACCAGCTGCAACAGCCCCACGTGCATTAAGCTCAAGGAAGGACTTATCTGCGTACTTACCGGTCTTCTTAGCTGCGATGTTAAGAAGAGGTGTATGTTTGATACCGAAATCAATAGTGTTGTTGAAGAACTTACCGAATGGAATCATGAAGCCAAGGCCAGGGATGTTACGTGCATCCTCAATCATACCAGCCACTTGACCAAGTTTACTGTTGTCTTTGTATGACTTAGAGAAGATGTTCTCTTGGGTACGCATAACGGCATCAAGCTCAAGCTGCTTATACTCCTTCGTCGCCATGATCTTTATAGCGTTGGGATCGGAGTAGAACTCATCCCATTCTTTACCAAACTTAGTACGAAGCATCTTGTTCATCTGGCTTACGTACTCTTGTGACTTAGTAAAACTATCCTGTGCGTGTACGAATGTAGCGTGTTGAACACCATTGATCCATGTATCAAGGTTACCTTGTACTCTACCAGCCTTACCACCCATACGGCTCATAGCGTCTACTGACTGTACTACGTCAATACCACCAGCCAAGGTACGGTCAAGGGTGTCCAGACCACCTGTGCTCCGAAGCAATGCGCTCTTGAACGCAGCATGGGTCATATCAGGGTCCATAGCAAACTTAACACGGTCCTTAACAGACAGAAGCAGCTGCTTAGCTACAAACAGCTCACTCTTACCGCTGTCAGCACCTTTTAGGACAGACTTAAGAATACCGACATTACCTTTGTACAGAGCCATTGTGATATCTGTAGCAGCGTCTATAGCGGCAGCACCGCTGTAACCAACAAGGTTGAGCATAGACGTGGAGGGGTGTGACACTAGGCTTCTGATGAACTTGTTCTGTGACTCAGTTACGTTAGCAAGGAATGCACCTTTACCTTTGAACCGCTCTGCTTGCGGCACGATGTCAGCAATAAGGTTATGCCCAAGGGCTTCTTCCATGAAGTCATTCAGGTTGAGGTCCTTAAGGTTTGTATCAAGCCGTTTAGCCACCTGACCCACACTGTTCATCATGCGAGCACTCTCGTTCATACGGTTAGCGAAAGCATCGGAGAAGGCTTCAACTGTCATCTGACCCTTAGGTATACCTACCGTACCCACAAGGCTGTCGATGGCGTCCTGGTCTAGCTCCTCACGCATGAAGTCTGATATCCAGTTAGACATTGTGTCATCGTCTGTACGTTTGACGTAGAAGTAACCACCTTCGTGCATGATCTCAGCAAGACCACGTAGACGAGGAGCCTCCTCAGCGCCTTCCTCAGCTGTCTCCTTACCAGTACGGCCAAGGAGGAGGTCAATAAAGAAGTCAGTATCCTCTGGTGTGATCTGCTCACCGTTCTTAACCTTTGTAAGCCAGGCTACTTCGCCTTCAGGGGTCTGGTCAGCCCACTCCCGCAGTGACTTCTCTAGGTCAGCTGCAATCTTCTTGGGGTCAGCCTTCTGGACTGTCTCAGATACAAGGGCTGTATTTGTGAAGCCACGTTTAGCTACAACACCGGCTTGGATGCCACCCATAGCCATGGCTGATAGAGCGGCAATACCGACAGCACCTTTGCTTATCTCGTCCTGTACACCTGTCTCAAGTAGACTACGTTGGTAGAGGAACTCAGTACCTGCGTTAGCAACGGCATCAACAGCTGTGGTAGCTGCAATCTCCTTGAGACCAGCCTTTGTCAGAACACGTTGGATACCTTTGTTAGCTGCCATCTTAGCAGAGAACTCAGCTACCTCTTGAGCACCTTCCACAGCAGCTACAGCACCAGCCTTCTTAAGGACTGATGTACCTGCCTTCTTAGCTACTTCACGGCTAGCTCCTTTTATAAGCTGCTTAGCTACTTCTTTCTGTGCGATAGTCTGAGCAGTCTTAGTACCTGTCCGTATAGCTGTACCGCCTACTGCCTTGCCCACAATACCACCTACAAGGTTAATAGGGTCAAGGAGTGTAGTAGAAAGGTAATCAGCAACCCCACTACCTGTCTCAGCCCACGTAGCTTCACTACTGAAGAGACCTGCCATACCTTCATAGATAGCGTAAGCCTTACCTACCTTAAGCATAGCCTCAGGGTTTTCCTTGGCGTCCATAAGGTAGTCAGCCTCACTGATAGCACGTACAGAGTTACCCGCTGCGTTACCACGGCGGTTCTCAAGGAACATCTCTACGACCTCAGCTCGGTCTTTGTTGCTCACAGCCGAACGACCGTACCGATCCTTTACAAAGTCAAAGATAGGGTTGTACAGCTCAGGACGCTCAATAAGATCGTTCTCGGAGTAAGAACCCGGTTCAACCCCTGAAGGGAGTAACCCGTTAAAGGCAGTGCCACTGTCTTCTACAGCAGCTGACATCGAAGGCTCTACAACTTGAGCCCAAGCAGGTACTTCTTCCTGTGCCCTCTGCTGTACAGGTTGTGCCCAAGCAGGCACTTCCTCAACAACTGGTTCTTCAGTTACAGGTGTTTCTTCGACTACAGAGGGTTCTCTGCTAATAGGTGCGGCCCAAGTTGGGGTAGACAACGCCTCGGCACTCTTCCCGATTACGTCCTCTTCCTCCCCTAACCGACCTCTCGCCTTAGCCACATTGACTGGTTTGAAAGTGTCTTGGAGAGAACTCATTAGCGTGATCTTCCTGTATTACGTCTGGCTCTTGCATCTAGTTCATCGTCAGGTGTATCTAGGATACGACCTCTTCGGTTGGACCAGTCCATAGCTGCTTCTTCTTCATCTTTAGACTCAGGACGTGTGTAATCCTTAGGGCCTTCCGCCTTGTACGTCACATCTGCAATGACTTTCTCGACGACACCCTTGAGTACCTCAGGTGGTATCTGGATTTCAAGATCAGAGATAAGGACGTTAAGGTCCTCTTTGAAGTACTGTAGCTCCTGTTTATTCGTTGGTTTGTAGACACCAAGTTCAAAGAGCTCCTCTTCAACAGCAGCAACCTTTTCATCAAGAGCCTCTCCTTCGAGAGCGCCTTCGATACCACCTTCGATCTCCTCGATTGTCTGCGGTTCACGGATGGGACGATTATCAGGTATCTCTGTTTTAGGCTGTGCACCTTCAGTCATAACCGACTCAAACAAGGCATCTAGCTCAGGTACTGGTTGAAGTGAAGTATCACTTACGTTGAAACCAGCTTCGTCTACACCACCCTCAGGCTTTACTGAAGACTGGGTAAGCCCATCAGGTCCTTCAACTGGTTCAACTGGTGCGATATTGTAAGCTGTACCACCTACTGTAGCAACCCCTGAGAAGCCGTTATTACGTGCTTCCTCTACCTCGGCCCATGAACCAAAGACTTGGCCTTCTACGGGGCTCTTTGGAGGCTCTACGGGGGCCTTAGGAGGGGTAACACCCCCACCTGGAGCAGCCCCCGTGTTAGTACCAGCAACAGGAGCCTCCTCAGAGGTGTAGTAGCTACCAATAACAGAGTTATCCAGTAGGTTATGTTTCTCAGCAGCAGCTCTACCGAACCCAAGCTCAGCCAACTTGGAAAGACCTTGAACACGAGTAGCTTTCTGCTCCAACATAGCAAGGGCTTGCTGGGTTTCTTCCTTTTTACCATCAGGTAGACCACTAAGGCTCCTAAACGCTTCTGTCTCAGTAGCTGTTTCCCAGAAACTCATCTGCTTATCAAGGTCTTCCAGGTTAGCAGGGGTTCCTGTTTGTTGGAAGAGGTGCTTAGTAGGTTTGAAGTTCTTAAAAGCAACCAGACCTTTAGCAAAGCTTTTAGCGTCTGTGATACCTTCACCTGTAGTAAGCATCTCCAAAGCCTTTTGAGCTTCAGCTTCCCCTTGACCTTCGATAGTACCTACGTACTTAAAGTACTTGGGGAGGTCTCCTAGAGTAACAGTGTTACCCTTTTGAGCCTGCGCTGTTATAAAAGCCATCATGGAGGCTTGTGTACCTGCGTCACCTTTAAGCTTCTTAAAGAACTCAGAGTCCTTCTGCTCTTCACTGAGGTTTTGGTACTCGTTATGGTACATAGTCGCACCTTCAGTGATAGCTTCTGCTGACATCACCGTTGAACCACCTTTAGAACCACCTTTAGATGGGGTACCCCCTCCTAGTGATGATGCAAGACCAGGTGGCATAATCTCTATCAAGGCAAGCTGACGGTCAATATAAACAGACTCTTGAGCACGGGTATCTGCTCGCTCCGCCATCTTACGGTCAAAAGCTATTTGCTCTTGACGTGTCATGAACTCTTGTGTACGGAACGCGACATCCTCTGAACGGTAACGCTCAGCCCGTGCAGTCTCCGACTCATACCGTGCATCTTGAATAGCTAGACGCTCTTTCTGAAGCTCTACAGCCTTATCCCGTTCTTTCTTCTCTGAGGCATCCTTGAAGCCTCGTGCCATACCACCCCAGAAACTCATGCTTTATCTCCTTTACGAGCCATAAGACCCTTAGGGGCCTCTTTGACTGTATCCATCTCAACTTCCTCTGGCATCGACATATCGTCTTCAACGTCAAGCTCAGGGCTTTCGTCCTCTACCTCCATGTCTAGTTCAGATAGTTTCTTAGCAGCTTTACGGCTATTGATCTGGTACCTAACAAGTTCACGCTTCTCGGTATCATCAGGGAAACCCTCTTCGTACTCGATACCTGCTTGTTTAGCGGAGGAGACTACAAACTCATGGATAATAGGTGCGATGATCATAGACACGTCAACACTGTGACGACCCTCCATCACAGCACCCCGTAGGAGGCCCTCAGTGATCGTTACAACATCCATACCTAGTTCGAGGATATCGAACAAAGCTTCCATACGATCCTCTTCTGTGAGGCGCTCTAGATGCCACATAACAGCATCATCAGGGTTTGTCATCTCTGGTGGGTTTTCGTATGGAGCATTCTTTGGCTCCGCTGTAAGGCTTTGTCCTGGAAGGATCATACGCTGTACCTCTTATATTTAGTTATACGATTTTCACGATGTTCTTTTGCTGGGCGAAGGAACTTGTCTACAATAGCGACAGCTGCATCGGAGGTGTTAGTTGCACCGTAGATATGCTCAGCAGCCCCCTTCTCAGTAGTAGCTAGTTCTTTCATCATAAAGTCTAGCTGGACATCTTCATTATCTACTGAGACACCCTTCTCTGCTGCAAAGGCTTCGAATGCTTTACGGCGTGGACCTGTCAGTTGGTATAGACCAAAGCCACCACGTGAGCCAGCTACGAGTGGGTTCTTCTCATTAACACCTGCATCAAAGCCAGACTCATCTGCCATGTTCAATACAAAGGCTTCAGCAATATGTTCTGGGAGACCACGGGCTACCAACTTGCTCTTGATACGCTCAGGGGCTTCTCCAGTAGGGCGTGCTACATCTGAGTATGTCTTTGGACGTTTCTCACCGAGTGTACTGCCTGGACGTGCTTGTGGCCGAAGAGACTCATCAGGGGCGAGGTGTGTGTCTGGGTCAGTACCTTGGTTCATCTGACGCATAAGCTGCATACCGAGGCTAGTCTGACGTTCCTCACCACCTGTACCTGGACGGGCTTTAGGACGCATGAGGCCTTCCTGCTGGATACCCTTCTGTTGAGCAGCAGTAGGAGCTCCAAACTTAGAGTCACCTCCGTCTAGTTTGGCTAGGCGTTCTTCTTCAGCTACCTGCTTACGGGCTTCTTCTAGTTTCTTCTTATAGAATGACATGTTCTTCTCCTATCAACCGAACAGCAGGCGGCTAACGAGATAACCCTTGCCTTCTTTGTCTGCTTGTTTGTTAGCTGCTTGTGTTTGCCATTCAGCAAGTTTTACCTGTTTATCGGCCAAGAAGACACTGAGGGCTCTATCTGACTCATTCTCTGCCTGACGGAAGGCGTAGTCCATGATATCACGTTCACGTTGCCACAGGGTATCAACCATGTTCTGTGTCATCTGGTTGGTCTGCATAGCGGCATCAGCGTTAGCTTGGTTCTGTGCAGCAGTGTTGATAGTAGAAGCGTTCTGACGCCACTGCGCATTAGCTTGTGCGATAATCAAAGCATTCTGAGCATTGAACTGATCACGTTGCACTTCCATACCAGCATTGAACTGTTGAACCTGCTGTGCCATAGTGGCAAAGAACTGGTTAGTCTGGTTCTCACTAGAGGCGTTGAATTGCTTAGCAGCGTTTTCAGCAGCCTGGTCACTAAAGATAGCTTGGATATTACTCTGTGCCTTAAACAACTCTGTTTGTTGAGCAAGGTCCATGTTCTTCATATCCATCTGGAGAAAGGCTTGTGCATTCATAACAGCAGCTTGCTGACGATTATTCAAGTTAGCCATATCCATCTGCGACATAGCAGCTGCATCAGCCATAACTTTAGCATTCTTAGCATTGAGGTTAGCTAAGTCTACTGTCTGCGCCATACGTGCGTTCTCTAGAGCGATCTGTTGCTCAGCTGTGAAGTTCATATTGGCGATATCAGAGACCTTAGCAGCGTTAGCTACTCGAGACTGGAAGTCCTGTGTAAACTTCATACCGAGGAAGTTAGCACGTTGCTCGGCTGCGAACATAGCAGTTTGCTGGCGGTTGGACAGGTTCTGTGACTCAAACTTAGCAAAGGTCTGTGCGTCTGCCATAGCGATAGGCATTGCAGACTCCATAGCGGCTTGGACCAAAGCTTGACCAGCCATACTAGAAGCACCAAGACCACGAGCAGCCATCTGAGCTGTCGCGTTACGAAGGGCTCCAGCGGCCCAAGGAGGAGGTGACCCAGCATCGAAGTCGGCCATCAGGTCTGACATCTGACCCTGTACTGTAGCTTGCTGAGATGGGTTAGCTGTAGCTGCTTGTACATCAAGAGCGGCATCAACAGCTGCCATATCGACAGCACTACCTGAGATCATCTCACCAGTCTGAAGTGTACGCTGTGCAGCAGGTGCGACTACCTGAGACTGGGCTAGTTGCTCAGCACTGAGACCTAGGCTTGATAGTTGGCTAGTGTCTCCAGTTTGAGCCTGTACCATAGCTGAGGGGCCCACAGAGCCTTGTACAGCTTGAACTCCACTGGTTGCAGCAGCTACATCACCAGCAGCAACAACAGGGTTGACAGAGGCTGCATTGAAAGCAGTGGGGTCTGTGATCTTAGGGGCATCCCCTGTCAGCTGACCTGTTGAACCATCAATTATGGTTCCAGGTGCATTCGGGTCTATTTCAACTACCTCAGCTTTAGTTGTCAGGCTACCAGGGTCTTCCATAGAAGCCAGTGCCATCTCTTGCTGAGCCTTGCTCATCTTTAACCGAGCTTCTTCAGCCTTACGTGCTTCTTCAGCTTTACGTGCTTCCTCAGCAGCTTTCTTAGCAGCAGCTTCCTCTGCGGCTTTCTTAGCAGCAGCTTCTTCAGCAGCAGCTTTCTTAGCAGCAGCTTCTTCTGCAGCAAGCTCCTCAGCTGTCTTAGGGACAGGAGCAGGATTACCACCACCTCCACCACCCCTAGCGATGTAGCTATTGAACCGTGTAGCAGGCATAAAAGGATTGTTAATCATCAGAAAGTCCTTCTGTGTAGTCTATTTCTATTATAAAACCTACGGAAGTGGACCTTCGTGGTTCCGTACAGCTCTCTATGTTCTTGTCTTATAGCCTTCATCACCTTAGAGGCGTGACCATAAGGAGTTATAAACTCGATACCCCATAGTTGGTAATCAGAGCCAGGGTTCTCTAGTTGATAGTCCTCATCTGTAGGAGAGTACTTATCCTCTAGGAATAGGTTGGCTTTGGTAGGTGATAACCAACACCATGTGACCAATCCTATTGGCTTAGTGCCTTGGTAGTAGAATCTTATTCTATTGTTATTGATAGGGAGGAGGAGGTAGGAGATAATCTCTTGAGGCGTATACTTAGCATGTACATCTCCTTTAGTTAGTAACTCTAAGCCATCCCCTATAGCCTTATACTTATCTATATACATAGGTATATATACCCCCCGGAAACCTTAAGTTAATTATACATGTTTCCAGGGGTTCTGTCAAGTACTTTATTCACTTTGGTATAATTAACCTCAGTAATGGTTAGGGTCCTGACTGTTTAGGAAGCCACCAAGCATATCAGCAAGTTCACGCTTAGCTGGGTTGTCTGACTTCTTATGACGCTTCAGTCTGTTAGTTGTAGTCATCTCTCTTGGAAACTCAGTGAACAGGATTGTACATACCGTGAAGTTATGTAAAGCGTTTATAACACTGAAGGCGAAGACGAGTGGCATCGTAATGACACCCCATACTCCTTTATCGTATCCATTACGTAGGAGAAGGTAACCAAAACTATAGAGTGTATAGACTGGTAGGATCAACGGACCTAAAAGCAGAAATGCACAGGTGCGCCAGAAGCCAATGATACGTGTCTCTGCGTAGTGGTGCTCTGATGACATTACACTGCCTCCAATGCTGCTAGTCGTGTTTCCATGTCGTCAATCTTTGTGAGTGCCTCCTGCAGTGCAGCAGTCAGCAATGGAACAATCTTGCTTTGGTCAATGCCTTGGTAGTCAGGAACGCTGCGAGTGCTTATTACAGCCTCTGTTACAACATTTCCATCATCATCAAGAACAGCAGGAGTGACTTCATACTCTTCATCACGCATGGCGTCTTTCGTACCTGTGACAGCCTCAGGGATAACTGCCTGCACCTCATGGGCGAGGAAGCCATCGACACGAGTACCGTCTGAAATCCACTCAAAGTTCACTGGCTTGAGAGCTTGGATACGAGCAGATGCACCTGTCATTGGCTGTGCGTCAGTCTTTAGGCGGTAGTCTGAGGATGTGCCATAAGCTGTCGCCGATCCTGCTGTTGTGATTTTACCAACAACACCATTGCCGTTCATAAACTCAATTTGAGTGGCTGTAGTGTTAACAGTAACTGACTGCTTCACCCAAGAGTTATTACTGTCTGCTTCAACATAATATGTCCATCCATTGTTGCTGGGGTCTGCCGTTACAGGAGTATTGAGGTGGACATTACCGCTGCTGTCGATGCGCATGCGTTCTGAGCCGTTGGTGTTAAAACCCATACCCGTAACACCTTGACGCAGTATACCGCTGCTGCCCTCAAGGAAATACCCGCCACCGTCTCCCGTTGAAGCAAATATATTACCATCCGTCACTAACTTTTCCGTAGGCGAACTCGTGCCAATCCCGACATTACCGCTGCTGTCTACATCAAGGCCGTTACTAAGGTCAGCTGTATCTCTTGCTTTAGACATCGGTCGTGCCTCCCTCGTTACGCATTGTAAATGCTACCGTCATAGCTTATACCCCTGCTTGCTGTGCAGCGAGATGAGCAGCGTAAGCAGCCTTAACCTCGTCTGTGTGAACTGCGGCAGCAATCGCTTGAACCTCTGCACTCTCGCCTGTGATGTCTGCATCTGGTGCAACGACATGGCGGCTGAAGGATCGGCTGATCTCTACACCGTCACGTTCGATCACTGTGGCTGTCCTCACCTGTACGTGTTTGTAGTCTCCGCAAATTTCGATTTTGTCTTCAACTGTGCGTTCTGTTAGTGCCATCGTTTATCTCCTGTGATGGTTGGACTGACTACCCTGTGATCCAACAGGGGTATTAAGATGTGCGGTAGGCTATGTTAAACCTATACTCCACATTAGAAGATGCGCTTAGGTAGACTTTATTAAAGTTCGTAGATTCCCCACCTACTGAAACCCAATTCGGGAATGCAGAAGTATTACCACTTCCAGGGCCATCAAGAGGCAGTAAGGATGTTTTTGTGGAGGGGGTACCAACCGCACCTGAAATTATATGTGCGAAACCCATTGCCGCTGAAACACTAATGCCGCTAGTGAAAGGCAGACCCGCAATTCCAGGAAAATCATTTGTAAAAGACCCTGTGCCACCATTAGTTCTTACGCCTCCATAGCAATATACCCAGTTTCCTATTTTTGTATAAACACCATCTTGCCGACCGTATGACCCACTCCAACCAGTGATCTCTGGACTGAACGTCCCAAACTCATAGTCATCCAGCTTATTAGCCGCACCAGTGCCGCCAAGGTAGACACCGCCAGACAGGTAGAGGTCTTTGAAGCGGTTGCCTGATGCCCCTATATCAGCGACACCTGTAGTTTCTGGGTATACTATAGAGGAAGTGCCAAACGCTAAACGAGAAGCTGCGGATGGGTTTCCGTCAATGAAAAGACCTCCATTGAGCGCCCCAATACTCCCCACAGTGGTGCCATTCTTCTGCACGTCAATGATAGTCCCATCTGATGTAGCACGGTCAACAGTGAGGACAGTAGCGCCATCGTTGTCTACTGTAAGGCCACCAGTGTAGTTCTGTGAGTTCACCTCGTAGGTGCTGTAAGACACAACCTCCAGTACATCACCTGAGGCTGCACCAGTCGTCAATACTACGTCTGAGCCATTGGTAGCTGTGAAGTCTGTGCCATCCACCAGCTTAACACCGTTGAGGTATACGTCGAGGAACTGTGGTGTGTAGCCAATAGTAGCGAAGCTAGTCTGACTTGAAGTGGCTGTGAAACTCTCACGGTTCTGTGTTGCCTGTGGTACAGGCTGTGTGCCAATGTATCCTGACATGTTACATAGCTCCTATAATAAATGCGAGTAGTTCAGGGTAACGTACACCAAGTCGGGTACGCTCAGTGGCACCTGTTACATTAGCAGCAGTAGTGCTAAGGAGTACGGCCTTAGTGCCGAGATACCCAGCCATTATGATTGCTCCAGTACTGAGATGATTACATCAGCAGAAGTAGCTGTATTAGAAGTAACTACTACTGTATCAGCAGCTGCTAGGATGATCTTACCATCTAGTACACTCAAGCTAGAGCCAGCTGGAATAGCCGCATCTTTAACTAGGTATACACCAGCACACTGCACTGAGATAGAAATCTGAGATGCTGCTGTGTTAGCCACAGTCATACCGATCATGACTGCTGTAGTAGACCCTGGTACAGTGTAGACTGTAGAAGGTGAAGTACCTACTGAGGCGCTTGTGTAGTTGACGAAAGTATTAGCCATTTGTTAGTTCCTTGTTTGATTCAACCGAGGGCGATTGCCAAGGCAAGGGCTGTGCCTGCTTGGTCTACATCTAAGTTAGTACGTGCTGCAGCCGCTGTGGAGGCGCCTGTACCACCGTCTGCTACTGCTAGGTCACCTGAGGAGGTGATTGAGGAAAGGTCTGCTGTAAAGGCCCCTGAGGCGCTCAGGGTAGTGAAGCTACCAGCTGCTGCAGATGTACCACCGATGACTGTACCATCGACTGTACCCCCGTTAATATCCACCGTGGATACAGAACCTAGGTCAGACCAAGTACCAGTAAGAGAACCACCACCTGTAGCACTCAGTGCAGTGAAGCTACCAGCTAAAGGGCTTACACTTCCTATTACAGTGTTATCAATCCCACCTCCAAGGATACCAGCTGAAGCTATGACCGCTGAAGGGATAGTCATAACACCTGTTGAGTCAGCAATGGTGGCTGAAGCAGTACCGTCTTTGGCTTTGATGTTGGTTACTTCAATGTTAGTTGTATCTAACGTGGTAGAGTTAACTGTTACAAAGGTAGGGCTGTCTGTTGTGTTTACACCTTGGTTTAACAGAGTGTCAATGCCATCGAGTTTAACACCATCTGCAGCTACATCACGCCCATCTACAGTGCCACCAACAGTGATGTTACCTGTAGCACTCAGTGCAGTGAAGCTACCCGCTAGAGGAGTTGTAGCACCAATGACAGTGTTATCAACAGTACCACCGTTGATGTCAGCAGTAGTAAGCACAGCAGAGGTGATAGTAAAGACACCAGTGCTATCAGCAATAGAAGCAGAAGCTGTACCATCGTTAGCTTTGATGTTAGTCGCTTGCAGGTTAACTGACTCAAGGGTACCAGCGAAGTAGCCGTCCTTAAACATGTAGACTGAAGTACCTAAATCGATATCGTTGTTAGTAACTGGGTAAGCTATACCGTCTTCGATACGAAGTTGTTCAACACCTGTCGACGCTACATCTACGTAGAAGCTAAGACGATCATTAACAGTGTCTACTTCAATCTTATTAAGAGGGGTTGTGATACCAGCATCACCTATAAGACCAATGACAGGCCCTTCAGCTGTTGTACCATCATGTGCGTGACCTGTAGAGTTATTGAATGCGTCAAGAAGTGCACTGAACTCATTGTTAGAGTCAGACGCTTGAATAACATCACCGTCAGTATAGGTACTTTGTCTTACGTAACCTGCCATTTGTCTCTCCTGTTATCTCCGTGCCCCAGTGGTAAACTCTAGGGAGAAGCCTTTTAATGAATATGGGACCGATACACCGTTATCTACAACACGTAGAGCAACAGAGAAACCTGAACCCTCTACCGGTTGCCTAATCAGTGGGTCTGTCTGACCACCGTAGGTAACTGTACCGTACAGGCCAACACCGTATAGAGCAGCAACCTTCGTTGAGTCAAAGGGGTAAGCCTCTGGTCTAGCTACTTCAGCACTTTCGTAGTCATACCTAAGGAACAGGTCAGAGTTAACGGCACCTTCTGGTGCGTAGTTGATAATCACTCGTTGAAATGCTTTACGAATACCAGGGTCACCTGCTGTGATGTCTGGGCTACGGTAACGTCCAAGGATTGTAGTAGTGTCGAAGGTGTTACCCTCTTGGTCCCTGTATACGTACCCATCGTAACCACCTAGCATAATAAAGTAGTCACCTTGGTACTCTTCGGTATCACTGCAGTACATCTTAAGACCACGGGTGGTAGAGAACTCATAACCTTGGTCTTTACCGCTACAGATAACACCTTTAGTGTCTACTGCGTCTACACCGTCTTTAGAGAATAAGATTCTATACTGTGTCTTATTTGGGATAACGTATGACTCAAACTCAGACACACTCTTCTTATCCTGGAACAGTTCTTGGATTGGCTTAGTAATAGAACCTAGTTCAACGTCACCAATCTTCTGAGTACCAGCGATAGTCCGTAGACCGTCTGGTCCGAGAAAGATAACATCCCCTGCAAACTCTTTAATAGTCCAACCACTACGGCAACCAATCTCACGAGTAATGGGTTCTAGTTTGAAGTCAGCTTGGGAGCTACCAGTAAGACGATAGATACGGTTAGCTGAGAAGATGTACAAGCTGTCGCGGAAGACGATCATCCCTGTTACAGGGCTGTCCACTACTAGGCTACCAGCTCCATTAGCAACTGAGAAGTCATCCAGTGTAAGAGGTGCTGTAAATATAACCTCTTGTGGGTTGGCCGACATACCAGTATAGAAACCTGTGTTCTTAAACACTGAGATGTAGTGTGCATCAACTGGAGAGTTAGTCCCGTTGATATCTGTCACAGAGGTACCATCCCAGTATGAGACACTGTTAGACCCATCAGCAAAAGCTAGGAGCTCTACACCGTTAAAGTTAACACGGCGGAACGTATACTTCTTAGCACCTGTACGTCCAGAGTCAATGGAAGTCCACATCTGGTATACTGTTGTAGAATCTAAGTGCTCAACGTCAAGAGTGCTATTAGCACCCCGAGTACACCCTGTGAAGGTCGTAGTGGTTTTACCTGTGTAACTGATCTGCTCAGAGTCAATGATAATAGTACCAGTGTCTGAGAAGCCTGTAGTGCTGTCTACAGTGACTGTTGTAGCTGCCTGGGCTAAGACCCCACTTAAGGTATTAGATGCGTCTGTAGAGCGGTATACAGCCTCCCCACGGGCTGCTATAGCCTCCCCTTGGTAGAAAGCTGACATCAAAACAGGCTCAGCATCTGATACAGTAAACGGGACCTTCTCTGAGGTCCACTTAGTATAACCGTCTATACGGCGGTAGCCACCTGTTGTGTCTGGTTCAAAGTTCTCTAACTCAAGAGCCATACCTGGCTCGATGTTGAAGTTGGAACGGTTGAGGACTAGGCCACCCTTGAGAGGAAACACAAAGGGGCTAAGACCAGAGGAATCTGCCATGTTATTTAGCCCTTATTAAGAGATGGAAGGAAAGACGGAAGGGGTGCCTGACCTTTCTACTACAGTGGAGCGTACGTACGGGTAACGGTTAGTCAGGATACTTCTAATGTTAGAGATGCCATCCTGGAAGCGAGCCCAGTTTGCACTATACTGGTCTAGCTCACCACGGTACTGGTATGCGTAAGCCGTAGCACCGTCTGAGATTACCTGACGGTACGCAGAGGGGATACTAGGTACGTCAGCTGCAGCAGTAAGAGAAACAGGTTGATCGTAGTATTCGTACTTAAGTGTGTAAGCTTTATCTGGGTATGGATACAAAAGATAGTTGTTATCAGGTGTACGTACTACCCAGAGGGGACGACCACCTTGTGTTGTTGTATCATCTTCTTGATCTACATACTTGTCTAGATACTCTTTGTAATCTAGACGGGAGAGGGCACCACCTGTTGAACCGAGACTAGCGTCTTTAACTAGACGGAATGTATCGTAGTCAACAGTCTTGGCTGTTGTAGGAATTGTGTAACGAGTTTGACCAGCTACCAATACTTCGGTCTGGGTAGCGTGGTTGAAAGGCCAGTTAAACTCTCTGTGGTTGATGTAGTTAATAGCATCGTTAACTGCATTCTTACATTGGATCTGGAATCCCCGAGCTGAGCCAAAGTTAGAGGAAGTAAGAGACACCTCGTTCAAGCGGGCCAATACTTCGTTAGTAATGTCTAGGTATGTATAAGCCATTTCTTACCTTGTCTATGAAGTCCGTACAGTGTTAGAGGCCCCCGAAGGGGCCCCTAGTTAGTTATTATGCCAAGTTGTACTTAGCTGTTACAAGAGCCTCAGGACGCAGAATCTTACGACCATAGAGGTGCATACCACGAACGATGTCAGCAAAGCTGTCTGGGTCACGGTATGTTTCAGTCTTGTTGATCTGCTCAGCAGTTGCTACAGCAGAATCATGACCACCAACAATAACACCGTAGTTGACGTTCTGGTTGTCAGTACCTGTAGTAGCAGGACCAGTGCCGACTGAAGGAAGGTTGTTAGAAACGTATACGCGGAAACCATTCCACTTGTTCATAACAAGACCGTTGCGCAGAGCACTTGAGTCACCGAAGTCAGCATTCAGGAAGCGGCTGTCTTCGTCCATCAGGACTTCGAGCATTACTGGGTCAATTACGATCCAGCGGCCATCTTTATCAACGTTCTGTTGGTCAAGAAGACGACCCATACGGTTGATCAACATAACAGGTGAAGCATATGCTGTTGGCAGAGCTGTTGCACCTGGGAGGCGAGCAGCAACTGGGATCGAGTGATCAGCAGCAAAAGGAAGAGTGATGTTACCAAATGAGTCTTTGCGGAGCTTCATTGAAGCCAGCAGTTCGTCTGAACCAGCCGTTGTGTCAGCTTTAGTACCGTTTACTTGGTCGTTTACAGTGTCACCGGCAGTGTGCAGAGCAGACTGTTTGTAACCTGAAAGGTAACCGAGTACTTCTTGGTCAAGCTGGTCAGCCAGGCGGTAAGCCGCGCGGTTTGTAGCAAGGTCCATGAAGTTAACGTGGCTGTGTGCTTCTTCGATATCGTCAATCTTGAAAGCAAAGTAGTTAGCTTTGTCGACAACGAGTGAGAAGTCTGCGTCATCAAGGTCTTGAGCAGCGATAGTTGTACCACGTGCGTAGCTTGATACTGAGATTTCAGGCTCTTTGATGATTTTAACTGTATCACCTTGTGCACTGATTTCACCGAAGTAGTCAGAGTTAGTGATGTCATTACAGATAGCCTTCTTGCGGAATGCAAGTTGTACTTTCTTGGAATAGATAACACTTGAGAAGTTGCCGTTAGGCAAGTTGGTGTAACCACCAGCTGATGCGAAAGCCATTGTATATATCCTTCTAGATGTTTGGCTTGATAAGTAAGAATCCTAAAGACCCACACAAGGTGCTTAAGGTTAATCGAGTTATGTGTGGGAGGATTCCAGTTAAGAGAACCTAAACAATCGGGATAAGAGGCTGATAGATTTCTAGGGTGCTTTCAGGGTAGCTTGCCAGCTAGTCCCTCCAGGGCCTGTACTTAATCAGGTAAGTCTTAGAGATTATTAGTGTTCAGTAGTCTACCCCGTTAGGGGCTACTGTATATGTTCACGGGTATCCAAGGCGGGGCCGTTAAACATATACAGTTATACCATACTCGTCCTTGGGTGTCAAGGTTTAATTGAGTATAATGATATTAGCGAGCACGGCCAGAGATGTCGTAAACAAACTTACCTGAGGCCATCGCTTCTTGGATTTCATCGTAACGGTTCTCAAACTCTTTGTCACTCATCTTAGAGACAACTGACTCTTTGAGATAAGAACCTGCCTCGTCTGTATCAACTACAGTACGGGACTTCTTAGCTACTGTTTTAGCAGCATCCTTGGCTTGAGCCTTCTTAGCAGAAGGTGTAAGACCGTTGTCAACCTTGTAAAGGTCAAGAACACGGATAACACTACCGGCATCGTCTGAGTTCTCATAGAGGGCGTCACGTACCCACTTAGGTTGCTCGTCGACCCAGTCATGGAACTCGTCTGCCTCACGGAGGTCATCGAAGTCAGAGTGTGCTTTACGAATCTCTGTCTCAGCACGAGTACGGGATGCTTCGTACTTAGCCTCATCCAACTCCTTGAATCGTTCACTAGCATCAGCGAAACGCTCAGCAGCTTTCTTCTCAGCAATGGTCTCTACGATAGCAGCTACATCGGGGTGCTTGCTTGCCCATGCTTCGATGTCTTCGTCTGACTTAGGTGGACGGACTGAGGTGTCGGATTTAGCAGCTTCAAGCTTCTCTTTCCACTCCTTCTCCTTCTCAGCCATATGTCGGCGCAAGTCACCATAACGTTTCTTAAAGGACTTCTCCTCACGGCTAAGCTTCTCATCATCTTCTTCATCAGACTCGTCAGACTCAGGAGCAGCCTCTACAGGCTCTTTAACCTCTTTAGGGGCCTTGGGTACCTCGGACTCCTCCTCGACCTCCTCAGGGGCCTCTACGCCGCTCTGAGCGGCCATCAATGCTGCTAGTTCCGCTTCATCCTTTTTCATACGAGCTTGCTTAGCTGCGTAGTTGCTTCCACGGGCCATCATAGCCTCATCAATCTTAACTTCTTTAACCATTTCTTTAGCCATTGTATATTCCTTTATGTTGGGGTCAGCTTATGCTGAGTGGCCTTAGTTAATTATATAGGAGTAGTTGGTAAGGGCCTACTTACGGCCCAAACCCTTCTTAACAGTTGGTTTCTTTTCCATCTTCTTCTTCTTAGAGGGACGAGGGGCTACAAGGCCACCTTTAGCCATACCACCCCAGCCGGAGCCTTGACCTTGGTCTCCTTGACCGCCTGTGGCAGCACCAGCTGCACCATCACTTGTACCACTTACACCATTACCCATACCGTCATTACCGCTGGCACCAACACTACCTGTGCCACCTTGCTGAGCACCACCTGAGGCTTGACCAGCAGTACCTTGGCCTTCTGGGCCATCGTAACCCTCAGGACCTGGTGCATTCATCTCAGCAATAGACTTACCTGTACGAGCAGAGGCCTCTAACTGGGATGCAACTCTATCACCAGCAGTAGTGGCTAGTCCACGGTAATCTGCAGCAGTACGACCTGTACGTCCTGTGGATGTAGGAGCTGTGGTTGTACTTGTTGAAGTAGATGTTGTCTGAGAACCCTTAGGTGCTTTACTGTTTTGCGAGATAGCTTCAATAGCTTGTGCAGTCTTATTCGCTAGACCAGAGGTAAAGAGTCCCTTTGTGTTTAGATTGTTCTCTTTAGCAAAGCTTTTAGCAGCCTCTGCAATAGCATTAGCTTGAGCTGTATGACCCTGTGCAGCTAGTGCAGCTGAGTTAGCCATTGCTTCTGAGTAGGCCTTACCTGCCATAGCTTTACCTGCAACACTAACACCTAGGGCCCCAAGTGGTCCTGCAAAGACCTGACCCGCAACACCAAGGGCCTTTGAGCCAAAGGACTCCTCACCGCTCAAGGTAGACATGGTTGCCTCAGCAAGTGCATCTGGGTCTCCGTAGTCGAAACTACCCATCCAGCCTTTACCATCGTTCTCGTTGTCTGTAGTAGGTGTGTTCTCATCTGGACCACGACCCTCCCCAGGTTCAGTAATACGTACAGGTGTGTTAGCTTGTGTTTGGTACACAGGGGCCGATACACCACTGGTAGTACCTGTTGCCTGTTGCTCTTGTTTAGTCTGTTCTTGTTTGGTAAGAGGTAACCCTGTGTAGGAGAAACCCATTTGGTACTCACGGGGGTCAAAGGAGCTACGGTACGTACCATCCGTTACAACACCACCTTCAGCCATAGCCTGTACAGCAGCAGGTTGGGCCTGTGGGCCTGCATCTTGAATGAAGATACCCTTAGCTTTCAACATGTTTACAATAGATGGGTCTTTAGCAGCAGCCCCTTTAACACGATCAATAATACCGTTAATATCAGTACCAGGTACAAGACCACCAGCGGCATAACCATCCAACGTGTCTAGATCAGAGGAGAGGGTATACTCGAGCAGGTCCTCTTTATCTTCAGAAGATGCGACAGGTGCACCGCCGATACGTCCATTCTCACCCATATCCTCAAGACCTTCTTTGGCCTTGTTCACCATCTTCTCGAGAGTTGATACACCGATGTACTTAACTACGTCAGCAGGTACAACGTATTCACCTTCTGACAGTTTAACGTCTACGTCATCACGTACGTCAGAGGCGTTAGAGCCGACAGGTATTTCGTTACCCGACACAGGGTCTACTTCCATACCGTCTGTAGCCAAACCACCTTCTTCCATCATCTTATCCATTTAGTATGTCTCCGTCTTTGCACCGTTGATTTTATCACGGAGCTGTTTAAGGCTACGTAACGCTTTAATCTCACCTTGTAGGCGATGTAACTCCAAGGGTTCATCCCTTTGTTCTATTTGTTTGTGGGTATATGTTATACGTTCATCCAGCTCATCGCAGAAGGAGTCCCACAGTGGTTTATCATTTACTAGTCGTTTGATTTCCATAACTTACCTTTATAATAAAGCTGGTATTAAAGCGGCATTAGCGAGTTGAGCAGATTCAGTAGCAGTTAGTCCACTTACCCCACGCTCAATAACAACAGCCCTTGTGGACACTTCTAATCTAAGGAAGGCATCATAACCTAAAGTCTGTTCAAAAAGAGAGGTATTAGGGTCACGAGGAAACAAGTTACCCGACACAATAATCTCCCCATCACTCGAAGGCATCTTGATACGCCAACCTAAGTCATTCCTACAGAAGAAATAAGGGGCAATAGTCTGACCTGAACCTACGTTATCGCCACCAGTAGTGTCAAAAGCTGGGGGGTACTTAGCGTTATCCCCTGCACGAATCCACTCTTTCCACGCGCTATAGATGTTAATCTGAGTGTCAAAAGAACCAATGCTAGGTAAGGTTATGTAGAGGTTATCCCCATCAAAAATTGCATCTGCCATTACGGGTTCCTATAGTTTCTGTCTACCCGTTGTTGAATTGGAAGTGTCAGGTTAGACGATGTATCAGCACCTTCAATTCTTTGGTACTCGTAGCCAAGGGAATGAACAACAATATCAACACTGCCCACTGAGACAGTAGTTGAGAATGTAGTGCCTGAATTTTCCACCCCTGCTATTTCTGTGGTAGTTCCTGCTGTGTACACACGCACCTCAGAGTTAGCTTTTAAACCTGTGAGCGTTAGAACTGAATCTGGGAACACTGTGCCGTTAGCATCTGTTCTAGTTCCTGAGAATATTGCACCATTGGTTAAAGTAATTACACCTGTCGTAGTCATATCACCAGTAAAGGTTGATGCTTTAATAGTTATGGTATTACCAGATACGGAAAAAACACTAGAGGCCGTTGCGTCAATAGTGACGTTATAGGCACCTGCGTCTATTAGATTACCTGAACGAGTTACCAGTGTTGATAGTTCACCCGCATAGTTGTCAACTAAGTAAGACTTTCCTCTATCGTAGAGTTTTTGAGGTGTCCCGAGCGAGGTGTATGTGTCAGTAACGGCCTTGTTAAGCTCAGTGATATTTGGGTCGTCAAGCAGGTTAGGCGCGAGTGTAAAGTCTGTGAGTATTTCATCAGAAGAAACATCAAAATTAATGTTATTTGAGGTTAATAACTCGCCAAGATAACTAACGTGAGATACTGACAAAGGCAATTTATACTCGCCTGTCATGTGTTGGTAAGTGCCAGTGTTGGTGTTAATCATGGCAGGGGTCATTTTGTTGTCGAGAGTGTTCATGTTCCCGGATGCCCCTAAATCATAGGCATGAACTTTTCCCCATTGGATTGCCTCGCTTAGTTCACCATTAGCACTAAGCGGGGCTTGCGAGAGCACTGACCCTCCTGCATCATAGACGTATCGGGTTGTGCTTGCGTTAGCGTTGGCACCTATCCCCGCTGTCTTTATAGTTCTTAAAAACGTAAAAAATGTTTCATTAATAGAAGGATTAAACCTACAAGCAATAAACTCTGCTATCTTGCAGTCAGTCAGCGCAAACTTACCCCGTCTCTGCACGACATAACGCGGGCTTGAGAATTTTAATAGCTCAACAACACCACTAAAGGCGTCAATAAAAGCGCCCCGGCTTGTACTACCGTCAATAACAAAGCCCGTGGTGTCGGCAGGGCTTCCGAAAAAGCTAATATCATTCATATTAATATATGTTGTATTTTTTAAAACACTGCCCGCGTTAACGCCTATTGAGCCATTCCCGTTACCAACAACAACACAACCATCCAAATCGTATAAATACCCGCCATCGTAGTAACCGCCACGCCCCCCTCTTACAAAATCCAGCGTTGAGTTTTTAAAAACAAAATCAAAATTTAACTTGCGAGGGGAGATTGCTATGCTTGAATGATCAACAACTGCAAGATACCCCGGTTTTAAGGTATCTCCTGCCGCATTTGTTCCCACATAAACATTGCAAGCCGCGTTAGCAATCTTAAACTTATTAACTATAAGCGTTCCTTCAAGAAGGAAGTCTCCCGTTATTTTCACATCAGTGTAAGCCGATGTATCTACTATTGTGTTGTTCGCGGTAGATACAACATTGGTCATCCCAACCAAATCAGAAAGGGTTGCGGGACTAGCTGTTTGCTCCAGTGTTGTTCCGTTAATAGTGAAGCTCATTAGGCTACCCCCTTTAGTTAGTCATTGCTGTAGTTTCTTTCGAGTGGTGCTACCAATGATATGTTTTGCCCAGTTGCTCTTCCGATAGTCGCGGTAGCTGACACATACTGTGCTGTGTCTAGTCCAATCGCAACAACCGTCACACTAGCATCCGTACCTGCTGTTCTGCCGCCTTGAGTGTTGCCATCATAATCAAAGTCAAACGCGATAGTTTCGTTTCCACCGATAGCGCCAGATATGTCAACCCCGGCGTTGTTATCTACCAGAATAGCCGAGCCTGTACCAAAACCGCTCGTAAAGAACATACGGTAAATTGCATCTGAGTCCGACACTAAGTTTGCATTGAAGCTAATTGTACCTGCGGCAACAAACGGGAAGGTGCGTACAGTTCCACCCGTGTCAGTGAAGCTCAGTCTGTTTGTATCATTTGTCTGGAAGTCGTCGATATAAACACCTGTAGTCGTGCTTAGTGCTTCCCCTGCAAAGCTCATCAGAGAGTCAGCAAGTGAACCGTCTTGAGAACCTAAACCTTCGTCAATATCACTAGCTAGGCGCAAGTTGTACTGGACAAACTCATAAATCTGTTCAGCCGTACCTTGGCTGCCATCTACAACAACGTCAAAGTTATAGCTAACACCACCAATAGAGCGTGTGACCGCACCATAGGTGATAGACATACCTGTGTAGGGCGCTGTGGTAGAGATAGTCGAATCCGAGGCGGTGACTTTACTGTCAGCTGATTCCGCAAGTGGGAAACGGTTGGCAATGTAGTTTAGAGCAGTCAGACCAATACTTGTCGATGTAGCAGAGCCGTAAGTCTTACCTTGTGCACGGATGTACACTGTTAGGGTGTCGGAACGCTTGTCAAAGTTACCATTACTTGAGTCACCGAAGGTCTGGATAGCCTGATTGATAGGCCCGGTGAAGTCAAAGTCAGTCTTGGCTGTGTCTGTCGAAAAGGCGTAATAAGCAGTGTCAGTGTTGTCGATGTTACCAAGAGAAATAATACCCATGTACTCACGCTCGATAGCGTCAGAAGCGTTAATCTCACGCCAACCTGCTGAACGTATCAAATTACGGGTAGTGTCGTTGGAAGGAACCCAGCCTTCAATAAATTCGAATTGCTCTGGTGTAATCGACACCATAGGGAAGGGGTAAGGGATAAGGTTTCCATCGGACTTCCACTCTTCTTTAAGGAAAGAGTAGAGAGCTTGCATTGTCACACCATCGTTAGACAGGTTGCCTGTGACATTCAGTGCGATAGTCTTAGCTGAAGTGCTAATAGTAATTTCTGTACCTTGGTTAAGGCTATCTGGGTCGATAATAAGTGTCATAGCTTTTCCCTACGTTATTGAGGCTAATGTTCCGTCATTGTTGTATGTGAGTGTTTTAGTAGATGAAACGTTATTTATTACAGAAACAACAGTGTTTAGTGTATTGTCACTATTATAGTTTAATGTTTTAGTGTGACCTCCTGCGTATGTCACTGTACTTAGTAGACCATTACTGTAGGTGAATGTTGGGGATGTTAACTTTGTCTCACTAGGGGTGGCGCTAACACCGCCCCCTCCTATGTAAGCACCTGTTACTCTTCCTCCTTTACCTGCACCTGCTCCTGTTGGGCCTCTAACATAACCGGCATCTACTACTTTACCAGAAGTTAGACGTAATGTCAAGTGGTAATTATCATCCACCCAAACCTTCTGAACACCTACTCCGTCTTCACCGTCTTTACCGGATGGCCCTGGGGGCCCCTGAGAGCCTCTCTCACCGTCCTTACCGTCTTTCCCTACCTCACCCCTTAGACCTACCGGTCCAGGTGCGCCACGGACGCCCTGAGGGCCTCTGAGGCCATCCTTACCGTCTACACCATCTTTACCTGCTGCAGCGGCCTTACCGTCCTTACCGTCACGTCCATCTTTGCCATCGATACCGTCTTTACCGTTGATACCATCTTCACCAGCTACACCTTGGATACCTTGAATACCCGGAGGGCCTTGTGGTCCGACGATGTTACCGAAGTCTAGGGTAAGACCTGACTGCCACTTACAATGTAGGCAACCGTTCTTAACAAAGAACTCAGGTGTCTCCAGAATGGGAGAGCGAGAGTGGAACTCTTTAAGTTGATCCTCTACCTTGCGTTGTAGGTTGGAGATGTCTACCGAATTAGCAGACGCCTCCTTCTTAGCAACGGCAATGATAGTGGCTAGGAGCTTACTATCCATTATCCTTGGCCTCCTAAGTACTGGCTAAGCTGAGCTTCTAGAGCCGCCATACCCGTGCCTTCACCTGTGTTGGCTGAGTGGCCTTGCTCACCGGGGACCGGAGCTGCGCCTGTACCCATAGCGCCAGCACCTGCACCGCCTGTAGGGGCCTGAGGTGCATTAGGATCACCTGGGGCTGGGACAGGGGGTGGGTTCTGCTCTTGGAACTTCTTAAGGATCTCAGCTTGGATAGCAGCCTCTGACATAGAGTTAGCAACCTTATCAGGATCAAGGTCCATTGACTCAGCGATCTCACGGATGATATAGTCCATCTTAGCGAAAGGAGCCAAGGCGGGGTTCTGGACAACCTGCAAGAACTGCATAAGACGTTGGCTACGTACTTCGTTAGCCATAAGGGATGATGTACCACGTGCCTTAACCTCGAGGTCACCCTTGATCTCTGGGTCATGGTCAAACTGCATATTGAAAGAGAAGAACGCTTTACCCAAAGGACCAAGAAGATAGTCGTCTACGTTCTTGATAACCGTGCGGATAGAGCCGTTAGCAGCTGACATGAGCATAGAGATACCGCTGGCTGTACGACCTACACCAGATACACCTGTCTGACCGTGAGAGAAGCTAGGGAGACCTGTTGACTCATCCGCAAGAACACGAGCCTTGTCAAACATCTGCATGTTCTCGTTAGATACGTTAGGGAATGAGGTGCCGAAGATACCCTGGCCCGGAGCACCACCCTGACGGCGGAACACCTTACCCGGATAAACACTGAGGTCTTGCCCAGGCACTAGGTTAGTCTCATCAACTTCGATAAGAAGGTTGCCTGACAACGCAGCGTTATCTACAGCCATACGCATGAAGCCGTTCATCAACGTCTGTGTGTCGTCCATGTTCTCAGCAAGACCTACACCGAAGAAGGAGTAAGGGTTTACTTCGTACGGTACTGCGTAGTAAGGGATGATCTGTGGGTTAAATGGGTTCATAACCAGACGGAGTACTTGACCGTTACATACCCAGATGTTCACGTTCAGCTGCTCAGCCTTACGTAGTTCACGAGGGATATCTACGTTATGCTCTTCCAGTACTTCACGGTCGACATAACCCCAGAACTCAAGAACTTGGAAACGTTCACTACGAGTCTCTTGGTTATCGTCTTCCATCACCTGCTCCCACCACTCTTTAGTGTAGGACTCGCCATACTCAAGGGCAAGATCGATGGAGTTGCTACGGAAGAACGGACGTTTCTTCAGAGCTCGCATCTGTGACCGAGACATCTTGTGACGTTCGATAGCGTACTCTGCTTCATCCATATTGTTAGCATCTGGGTCTGGGTAGAAGTTCCAGATAGATACAGAGTCACACGCAGGCATTGTCTTAATGCGGGGTTTGTAATTACCCTCTTCATCCCAGTGTGGGTACTCCTTGTCTACTGCAAAAGGACCCTTCATGATACCGGTACCAAACAAAGCACACTCAAAGGCTGCTGTACGGAGCTTCTTAGAGGCATTAGACTCCTCCAACTGGTCATGGATCTTCTTTTCCATCTTCTTAGCAGCTATCATAGCTGGGTATACAGTAATTTCAGTCGCTGTTGTACCAGGACCTTCCTTCAACGTATCCATAACCGGCTCTAGTTTAGCCTTCATAGCCCCAAGACGCTCTTTAAGGTCTACAACCGTCTCACCTGGGCGTAGTTTGGTGTCTTCTGGTGACAGTTGAGGCTCTTTAGCCTTCTTCATATCATCATTTGACTCGAAATGAGCTGATTCTACGATACCTTCAGGTAAAGAAGTTGGGTCTACGGAGATTGGGAACTTATTATTACCGAAAAGTACCTCTACAAGCTGACCATAGGCTGCCAGAACCTTTGTTTTGGTGACTTTAACGAAGATACGGGACTTTTCAGTCGATGTAAACTGTACATCTGGGCCGTAGAGGCCACGGTAGTTACGGTAAGAACGTACCCAACGTTGTTCATCGGTGTAACGGGCTGTCTCAGCCTTGCTAAACCGTTCTTCCACGAAAGAAACAACAGCGCCTACAGGCTCATCAGTATAGTCACCCTCTTTAATGTCCTTCACAAAAGAAGAATCAGACTCTTCCATGTTGTGTTCAATCTCAGTGGCGTCTGTTTCGAAGTTATCCATGTCTTTTCCTTGTGAGTCTTAATACCCAAACTTTGGGTCGGAGGCCTGAAAGCCTGATCTTTGTGCGTTAGGGTCGTAGTCAAAGAGACTACTGCGAGGTCTTGTCATTAGGCCGTACCTCAGAGCATCGTAACCGTGGTCAATAGGGCTCTTTGTATCTACATCTTCTGGATTATTCTTATCAAGAGGAAGAGATGGGAGTTCGGAGATGATGTTACGGCAGGTGTTGAAGAATACTAGTCTGGGTTCTTCTGTAAACTCGTCTACTTGCAGCCTGCGGTGTATCTCGTTCTTACCTGCGATACGGGAGCCTTTTGAACGATCTGATGGTCTCCAGCGACACCCTTTCATGATCATCTGCTCAGCTAGTGAGGGGCCTGTATCCCCTCTGTTATGCCAGAGGGAGCTATCAAGGACGCCGTAGCGTATCTTATCACCTGCCTCAGCTTCTAGGATCATCTCTGCCAGGTCTACAGCTGTTACCTTGCTGCAGTAAAGCTCCCGATAGATAACGATCTGCTCAGAAGGTGTTACAGCGAACCAAAGAACCGCTGTCATTGAACCATAACCGTAGTCACAGGCTCTGAACTTAGGCCAACTATTTGGTATCTCGTAAGGCTCTACTACGTGTTTTAAAGTACTGAACTCAGAGAAAGCTGAACCTTCGGAGATACTCCAATCACCGTCGAGGAGTTGACGCCGTTGATGTTCAGGCATTGAAAGAAGGTTAGCTTCATACATACCATCTTCTGATAGGTACGGGTTGTTAAACAGGTTAGCTGGGATGAACCTACGTTTAAAGAGAGGCTGACCCTCCCTTGAGTGACCCTTAGGCCATGCGATTACTTCACCGTGTTCATCTGTAGCATGGAAGCTAGTGTTAGCTGGTGCTGGGTCGATGAACATCTTCTTAACCCAGAAGTGCCCTGGACCACCAGGGTTGGTTGTTGCTCTCATATACAGGGGTAGACCTGAGGCACTGGTCGTACGTAGACGGGAGCGCATGTAGTTCCAGGCGAAAGGAGAAGGCCACTGTGTAAGTTCATCGAGGCCGATCCAGTTAAAAGCCTGACCTTGGTAACGCATAACGTCATCATCGCGGTCTAGGTATGACATCCAGAGGGTAGCTCCACTAGGTGCCACCCATGTCTTATCTCGCTCCATAAACTTGATACCAGGGATAGCCCGTGGGTAGAGTTGCTTAGATACTGAGATGAGTTCACGTAGTTCCTCTGTTGATCGACGAACGAGGAGACCACGGGACTGAGGGTTATTAAAGTAACGTACAGGGTCAGCAACCATTGCGTAGGACTTACCACCACCGGCTGCACCCCCATAAAGAACTTCTTGTTCACTGGCTGCGAGAAAGTCTGTCTGAGGACCCTCGTTAGGGGCAAAGATAATATCCTGGGCCGCTTGAATATCTATGTCAGCTGGTTTAGCTTTCGCTGGAACCGTCAGAGGAGTCTCCTCCTCCTTCTGTGTTGTCTCTAAGGCTTCTGGTTCCCGAGCCACCGATTCTTTCTTCTTCGAGCTTACGTGCCGTTTCTGCGGCTTCTTTCGCACGTCTTTCATAGCTTCGATAGGAGTTGGCTTTGTTACGCCTTTGTTCTTCGATTGAGACACGTTTATGTAATCCTACATGTGAGATATAGCGGCCTGAGTTCTCAGAGAGCCACCTAGCTACCATACGGAGACTGTACTCCGCTAAGTACTTCTTGGCCTGCTCGAGCATCTCTAGCTCACTGGGGATGGGTTGGAGGAGGTTAGGGTCCTCGGGGTCTTGTTCGTATCCAAAAGGTACATGTCTTCCAACACGTACGATAGGGTACCACTCCCCGTCTAATCCCTTTTTAGGAACCTTCCATGATTGGCCCTTAACTTTGGCCTTGAAGGAAGGTGCTTGTTTTCTAGCCATCTTATATCACACACACATTAGTTTGTCAAGTTATTATTATTGTTGTTATTACCACTTAGCCTTGTCAGCCCAGTAAGCTGCACTCATCTTGCCCTTACTGATGTTCTTGCCGTGCCGAGCCTTAAAGCTTGCACGTTTCTCCTTCATAGCAGCAGACTCACCAGCTTTAGGCTTACCTGCTGTCTTAGCACCCTGCTCACCAAAGCGGATAGTCTTAATCTTGTCACCCTCTTTAGCGACTACAACATGGGACTTCTTAGGGTGGTTAGGTGTACGTTTAGGTTTGTTGTAACCAGATACACCTGCACGTTCCAAACGTGGGTCCTTCTTAACAGCCATTAGTCTTGCTCCTTCTTTGAAGGTAGAATAAAGACTGGCTCCCTGCTGGAGACCTCTACCTTTTCCGTCTTAGTAAACCCAGCACGGTCCATAAGGTCCTTGGCTGCATTCATCTTTTCCTTAGCACCCAACATATCCGTGTCTCCCATGACTTTGAACATGGTATAGGCAGCTTTAGTTGAGCTCTGTGCAATGAACTTACGAGTTAGTTCGTAAATCTCATCGGCCAGCGCTGCTGTTACAGTAGAGGTCGGCACGTTATCAGAGTAACCAGCTAACTTCTTAGCCTTAAGGGGGTCACCCTCTGCTTCCTCAAAGAGTACAGACAGGAACAATTCCTGCTTTTCTGTTAATTCACGTTTAGACACTATAGGCTCCTAACTGGGTTGTAGAAGAGTTTACCAGAGACACTGACGTCAAAGGTACCCCCGTTCTTGAATACTACTAACTTATCCCCTGCGTGGAGGTAGATTGATGACTTCTCCGCAAGCAGGTATGTATCGTTACCTGCGATAGAGTGTTGTCTAAGAAGGTAGTAGTAGGTGTCATCATCGAAGTGATAGACCATCACATTGACAGTGTCAGTCGTCCCGCCATTCGTACAACTCAAGAAGGTGATCTCTGCATCGTGGTTCAAGGGTGCGACGAAGACTACGTCAGCCCCTGCGTCAGCTGTAGTACTCGTTACAGACTTACCTTCAAAGAAAGTAGTATAGGAGGGGTTGGACATACCTTACTCTTCCCAGGCTTCGTTGACGTCAGGAGTTGTTGGATCATCAGCCTTAAAGTGGCCATCCTCATCACGTGCACGTTTCTTCTTCTTAGCTGGTTTCTTCTCAACCACTTTAACACTCTCAGCTGCAGAGAGTTCACAGTCACAGATGGCGACCATCAGGTCATCGTCCTTGCAGTCAAACTCACCATAGGGGTTCATACTTGCTAGAACGTCACCACGTTTATTTACGATCTGATCAGCTGTAAAGAAGTAACCCTTCTTGTTAAGCTCTTTCTCATGTTCCTTAAACATCATTATTTCTTGTACTTCCTTTGTGAGGGTGGGTTAGAGGCCCCTATATTCTTACCATACTTCTTAGCATTTGCCTTACGGGAGAAGCTACGGTTGGCTGACTTAGGTTTGGCCTTCAGGTTCTTAGTGGAGTTGTCAAGGGGGTTGCGGTTCTTATGGTCCACGTCCTTACCGTCTCCTTTAGAGACAGCCCCTGTTTTCTCCAGCTTACGGCGGGCCGCTTTACGAGAGGCGTTAGCCGCTAGGTTAGACTTAGAAGACTTAAGCTGGAGCTCACGTTCCCTCTTGTAGTCTCTTTTCTTATCTGCCATTTCTCTCAGTCCTCAAACAAAGAGATGGAAGTGATAACAGTACCGTTGAGTAGTTTAAACTTAGTTGAAATGGAAGCGGGGTCCATGTTCCAGCACCCAAAACAACAACCACACGGTTCTTTCTTATTAACCCAACAGCCCATTACTTATCACCTTTCTTAAAGTTATCTATCATCTTCTCGCCACTACGTCCTACAATGTAACCACCAACACCAAGTGTTAGAAGGTTCCAGAGCTGATCAGGCAGCTCGAGGAGGTTGTCCATAATACTCGGGTACCCAATGGCGATGATAGGGAACACAAGGTAGTTCATAGCGATGATAGCAATAGCCACTAACATCAGGAGGGGACGCCAAGCTGATGTGATCCAGTTGCTTGACTTAGCTTCGGCAAGGATAATCTCCCCACGTACCTTCTCCAAGGAGTCTGTGTGCTCCAAGAGAGCTAACTTAGTCTCACGTTCAATCTCAGCACGTTTGTCTGAATCAGGTATTATCTTCTTCAGAACGTCACCTAGGATAGGCGCTAGGATAGGGAGGAGTACCTGTATCATATTAGATCCTTTGAATCTACTGTAACGAAAACCTTGTCAATCTTAGCCCCATCACATAGATGTCTTGTTCTTATTTCAATCTTATCGTAGCTTGTGTCGGGTAGCTTGACCTTGATACGGAGGGTGTGACCCCCTTCTACCCTATCGTAGCTAAACCCACGATCTACCTCGTCCCTTACTACAACATTCTCCCAATCCAGGGCGTAAGTCTGACCTAGATCATACCCAAAAACCTCTAAGCGTTGAAAGGAGCAATCAGTTTTACGGAAGTTAGCGGTTATGGTAACTGCTGTGTCTGTCTTAGCTACTGAGACCAATTGAACATCAGTGTAAGGTCTGACTTCAAAGAGGGAGGACCACGGTGACATGAAGACAGTACCTAGTACCACCCCTGTTACCATCTCCTTCCAACGTACTTTCTTCATTATCTGACCAGGCCACCATTCACTACCCAGGTTACAAAAGATGCAATGAAACCACCACCAAGAACCCATAACCCACGGCTAACACCGCTAGAGAGGCTGTTGATCTTAGTCTCCATATTCTTTACTTGCTCGTGTAAAACAGCATTGTCTAGTTCTAGATTACGTAACCTCTCAGCCACTTGTTCTTCTGACATAAAGGTCCCTCTCTCTTTCAGATATTATGCTGGGTATGCAGCCCAACGTAGTTCAAAGTGAGGTCCATCTGGAAAGGACTTCCAATCACCACCCCAATCCATATCTATCTTTAGTTCACCGGCTGCTTGCTTCATAGCATCAGCTAGTTTGTAATACAGTGGCCAGTCCCAACGAACTGTACCACCTACCCAGGCACCAATATCAACAGCATGACCTGTGAGGTGACGTGAGTTCATTGTTGTGGAGGCACCCTTAGCTACGAGCTTCTTCTGTCGTGCTACGGTACGCATACCCTCTAGGACAGTGAAGTCTACCTCTGTGAGTTCGATAGCTCTTTCAACAACACGGACTAGATCGGGGTGAACCCCTTCCAATCTCTTCTTGCTTCTGCTACCTAAGCTATAGCCCATTAGTCTTCCCAGTCTCTTTTAGTATTCGGTTGGTGGACATCTCTGGCATCTAGGAGTCCTTCAAGATACATGGAACGCTCCATGCGGTCTAAGGTTACCCACTCACCTGTGTCCTGGAAGTATTTCTGTCTGACGTAGAAGACCTCACTACGAGGTATGTGCATAGTCTGCAGAGCCTTTATGTCATCCCCTGCGAGAGCACTAAAGAACCGCCCCAGGATATCATCCTCGTGTCCATGTGTACGTGCCTGCTCTGGGGTCTTCATGATTCTAATGCCTATGCCTCTAACGGGTATCTGATCTTACATTGCCTCAGTTATAACACAAGGCGTACTCTAAGTCAAGCAGAAATACTACCCTAGCTATGCTAAGGGTCCTTCTTCTTCTTCAATTTTATTGAATAGGTGCGACAAAGGAGCTAAGTACATACTTAAAGTATGACTTGGGTTGGACATGTAGCCGCGAGGTCAACCCCTTAAGCATACTTAAAGTATACTTAAAGTATCTCTTATGTTCTTCACTTATGTTCTTCATCTTCTAAGTTATATCTTATTAGGTGAAGGAGTTTTAGTGTTCTTTAAGAAATACTATAAGTATATTATACCATAAGTGTGTTTAGGTGTCAAGCTAAAAGCGACAAGGTAGGTGAAAATAGGGAAGATCTCCCACGAAAGGCCCTTTTAGCGGGACAATCTCCTGTCTCTAACGAATGTCTCTAGTGGACGCCTCTAGTGAGGAAGGTGCTCTCCTTGGAGTTGATTGGGTTAACACAACGTATACATATAGGGCTTCAGCCCCTTGTAGGTTACCAAAGTGGTTAACAGACTTAAAATACCCCCCTCTGTCATTGGTCATGTATAATAACGCAGGGCACCCCACTGGCCCCTCTACCCCCCTCTTATACATTCCATTTGTCGCATATGAGAACCATTCGCAAGTAGCTGTATACATTCAAGAAACACTATATGAGAACCGTTCGCAACTAGCTATACACATTCAAGAGTTTGAATATATAGTCTGTCTCTCCGTATACTGGGGCACTTGCCTAGACTTGGTATTCTTTACAGTTTTCGTAGGGTATACGAGCTGCCATTGGATTTTGTATATGTATATTACTACCCGCGCGATTATCCTTAGATAGATAGCACCGAGCTGCTTTCTCACCTGCTAACCTATTGATTTTAAACGATAATCGAAGAAAGTTAGTATTTTATTGCATTTCTTGTTGCAATATCAATTTCAATCAGACTATAAATGTTCATCGGCAAGCAAACACCGACACACACTAACACCAAGTCACTGTGTCAACCTGAGCTACTGAGCAAGCCCTAGCACTCAAGAGGGGCACGAGAGACTAAAACAAAATGTTGACACCTTAAATAGTATCTGCCACCTTGAATAGGCAAAACGAGGTTAGACCTAAGCAACACGAAACAGGCGGCGAGGCCTAAGAGTTGCGGCGATGGATTAATCTTATGAGGGGAAACCCGAACGCTGTTTGACATTGTTAATATATAGCTTGATCGCCTAAGGTTTACCCCGATAATGGCCTGAGGATAGAGCTAGGGTAGGCTGCACAGTAAGCAGATACGGACGCCCTAGCTCACCTTAACACTCTAGCTTATTCACTGACGTTAGCATGAATGCTCGTGCTAATCTCTTAGGATAAACTCTGAAAGGATAATACAAATGCAAAGCTTCAAGCACAAAGAGACTGGCAAGGTATTTCAGTTTGAACGGGTTGAACATGGTGGAAGCGTTCTAGCACCACCACCACATGGCGGAAAAACTATGGTCTATGGCCACAAGGTTTATGTGGGCGATGTAGTGGGTCAGGGCTGGCGTCATGCGGTTGTTCTAGCATCGGTCGCATATGTGATCACTGATGAAGTAGAACGTGACGGGCGCACATGGTGGGTCTCCGAGAAATGGCCTATCGCAATTCAGTGAGCTTTGATTTATTGGGTGCATCTTGCGGGGTGCATCTAGATAAACCAAAACGTAAACTTGAAAGGAAAGACAAATGAGCACTTGGGGACATATCAAAAGCGACATGGCACGTAGTCTACTAGAAGGCCGTGCACCTGCCAGCAAAGTAAATCTAAGTATTGTGTTGAGTAACATGCTGAGAGAGCAAGGCTTGGATTGTAGCAACATCGAATTACCTGAGGAAGTATTTTGGGTACGTGCTGATGCACTAGATGAGGCGATCGACGCCTACGGGGAAGGTGATATTGCTCTTTGCATGAACCGCGTGAAAACCTTTTATCTAACTTGAAGGGATAGATTATGACCGCCTACTTTACTGCCTGCGCTGTATCGTGGGCTCTCGAAAACCGTGTAGACGCAACGTGTGATCCATGTGATGATTGCACCCACTGGATAGGAGAAATATGACATGCCACGCTTAGAACAAATCGTGTTTGCTATTGACAAGAACCACGATGCTCATGTCGTGTCTAAATTCATGAGACACATGGACACACAACGTGCAATGGGCAAGACCGATGGCCCTATCGTGCAGTGTATAGGCTCTTGGACTGATGCTGAGGGTAAAGTCCACATGGAAACTTCCTATATGGTGAGCACCCGTGACTTTGACAAACACGTGAAAGAGAGTGGCTATGTCTCCAATCAGGTCTGCTTCCTAGCAATCCCGGGAGATACCCGCCAGCCTTGCGCCCTCGTGTTCCCTGACGGTACACATGAAGCCCTTGGTCCTATGCGTAAGATCACTTCAACAGAAGGTGTGAGCAACTGGACCTACGTTATTGAAACAGGAGATTATTTCACAGGCTAGACCTATTTGAAGAACTTGCTGACGTCACCACATTGTCAGAAGATTATCGTGAGATTGAGGCAATATTAGAGGAGGAATACGAGGGGTCTAATCCCTAATCCGCTTAGGTTTGCGTTTGATATTAACAACATGTAGTGCCTGCCGTGTATACTCGTGGCAGGTCTTGTATTACACTCAGGAAAGGGGTTACGAGAATGCTCATATCAGGTTGGTTTGAGACAGAAGAAGGCGCAGGTTTTATCGAGGTGTCAGGTGTGGATACTGTCGGTGATCTCGCTTGTGTCCTCTACGCTAATTATGGTGTGGAGGTGATCGGTGTAGACATTGAGCTTGAAGGTGAATATACTGATGGCACAGATGTCTCCACTACTATGACAAGGCTGGCTGAGGGGCTCGAAGCTCTTATTGCCTAAATGAAACAGGTTAGCAACTAATCAAAGAAAAGGATTGTGCTATGATTAATGTTAAAACTCTAGACGATGTGCCTGTGGGTGCTTTTTACAAGAATGGTATCGTGTTCAGTGAGATTATCGCAAAGGAGATTAACGAAGGTTACACTGGAACAGGTCTAGGCAAGGTCGTCGTGACGAATGGAGGTGTCTGCGCTCCCGTTGACCTTTATTCAGTATGGCCTACCGAAGACCAGTCAGATAGTTGTAGCCGCATCTACTCAGCGGAGTATGTTGACGACCTGTCGGACCCTGACATCATCGTGAGACGTGCTAAGGATTGTCCTCTGATCAATAACTCTAAGTACGGTTCACCTGCTGAGATAGGCTTAGCCCTCCTTTCGTCCTCAGGTTATTTCTACAATTCGGGTGAGACGCCTGTGCGAGGCTTCCTCCGTAGCCGTGCGGAGGTAGGTATCTCAGCTATCCGTTTTGCTATTGGTCTCCACAGACCTGACAAAGAAGATGGTGGCAAGGTTTCTATCTACCGTGACGCTGTTGACTACAAACGTGACAGACGCACGACCCTTAAAGCTGGTCGTGCCTTCCGTCACATGTTCCCCTCCGCAGATGACAAGTCCATCGCATCATTGGCGGAGGCTTGGCTTGAACAATCAGCTCCTCGTGACCTCACCTTTAAAGTAGGTCGCAGTGCTGAGGACTTCACACGTGCCTATGACCACGATACAGCTCCTTTCCGTAACCCAACTCAGACCTCTTTCCGTAAATCCATCGCCTCATCTTGTATGCAAGGTGTTGGCCGTGAGTATGGTGACGAGGTTGGCATCTGGGACTACGCCTCAGTAGGTGCAGCTTATGCCTCTGGTGACTTTGAGATTGCTTGGGTAGAAGACAAGGATGGCCGCATAGCGGGTCGTGTAGTCTATTCGGTAGCTGAGGGTCACAAAAACACATCAGGGCCTCTCTATGGGGCTTGTGAGCAGTCTCTGGACATGTTACAAGACCACCTCACTGTAAATGGTATAGAGGATGATGTCGAGGCGTGGTCAGGTCTACGTCTGAAGTGTGTAGGGCCAAAAGATGATCCTGTTGTCCCTTATCTTGACGGTGACTTAGGTGGTAGTGTTACTTATGATGGTAAGTTCATTGAGCTTTGCTATATCTGGAATGGTGAGTTTACCTTCGACGGCACTGATGGTTTTGGCAGGAGGACTACGGGTACGTGTGAGTGTTGTGGTGGTGGTGGTTTCGAACACGAGGAACTGCATCGCTCCGACTACGGCCCTTATTGTGAGTATTGCTTTGATGAGGCATTCACCTATCTTGAGTGTGGGACTGTGGTGGATCGTGAAGAAGCTGTTGAAGCCTATATATTCCTCGACAACGCAGCTGGTGGCCGTACACTGTCACAAGTTATCCATATTGATGACGCTGTTTACTGTGAGGAGTATGATGAGTATTGGCATCAGGACTACGTTACTATTGACGATGAAGGTGTTGAAAGACCTACACACCTCATCCCAGATCAACTTGAATTAGACTTGGAGGAAGCAGCGTAATGACAGCCAGTAAGCAAAAGCTGGTAAGCATGTTGACCTATATGAGACCTGCTTACAGTATCACAGAGCAGATATTCTGTGAGAAGTACTTGTTGCCTATCTTCGGTGAACCCGATGAGCACGGCAACTATATCAAAGTGATAGGCGATAGACCTAACATCGCCTTCACAGCACACACCGACACTGTTCACAAGATGGAGGGCATCCAGAAGCTATCTATCTCAAACGATGTCGTCACTACTATGACAGGCAGCTGTCTAGGTGCTGATTGCACCACAGGGGTCTGGTTGTTGCTAGGTATGATCGAAGCAGGTGTTGAGGGTGTCTACATAGCCCACGCAGCTGAAGAGATAGGTGGTGTCGGTAGCACTAACCTAGTCAAAGATTACCCTGCTTGGTTGATCGAGATTGATGCAGTCATCTCCTTTGACAGGTTTGATACGTGTAGCATCATCACACACCAAGGTGGTATGCGTACAGCTAGTGACGACTTCGCTAAGTCACTGGCAGGTGCTCTTGAGCTCCCTCAGCTTAAACCTGACAGCTATGGTACATACACTGACTCAATGGAATACGCTGAGATCGTGTCAGAATGTACCAATATCAGTGTGGGTTACTACAACCAACACACAGCTAAGGAGTCACAGGACCTAGAGTACGCTGAGATGCTGCTTGAGAGGCTCATAGAGGCCGACTGGAGTGCCTTAGTGTTCTCTCGTGACCCGACAGTAGTGGAATACACTCAAGGCTCTGTAAGGGGCTACCCAGTGGGTGATGAGGATGACGCTGAGGTCGCTAAGATATGGAAGCTTCTACTTGACAGACCGAGTGAGGTCGCTGACCTGCTCTACAGCTACGGCTTTACGATGGACGACATGTGTGACGAGCTGGACCTAGACTTGATTGATAGGTCTTTCTACACAGATGTTTCTACCTACTGATAATCAATACAGAAAAAGGACAATAACATGACATATACTTACATCGCGGAGATCATGAACAACAAGGCTCTCGTGGACTCAACAACTTCCTCTGACCTGAAGGAGGTGGTAACGTGGGCGACAAACAACTCTATAGAGGGTGACCTAATTGTAATCTCTGAAGGTTACGAAGGTGCTGATGGTGTTGTAGGCAAGCATGACCACATCAATAGCTGGTACAATTCCTAAAGAATTATCTTGACAGGTGTGACATACACCGTTATAATAGGCTTTAGCCTCCTTAAAGAAAACTAATTGTTTTGAAAGGTATGGTTAAAGAAGATGAAGAGTAATACTTTAAGTATA
>Ga0228670_1000158_pt1 | contig 42345 bp, 40 predicted proteins | sample 85DmetaG_FD_182785 | JGI IMG/M metagenome (GOLD analysis project Ga0228670, IMG submission 182785) | Seawater microbial communities from Monterey Bay, California, United States - 85D | ecosystem: Environmental > Aquatic > Marine > Coastal | place: USA: California | collected 2016-10-13
ACTATTGATTATGAATGAATTGATTGTCTCCAGAAAATAAATTAAAAGAATTTAAACAAGAAAATCCCTTATTAATCGTACTTTAGAAAGAAAATAAAATGTAAACTTGATTCTGCAACAGAACAATAATTGACAATTTATTATTTTTATGTAAAATGCTCACGCATCTAATGTATAAATGTCTATCTTTCTATTAACCAAAAAGTGTAGATTTTATCCATATGATGAAATCTGCTCTTTTACAAAAATGAAATAATATATGTCTTTAAGAAAAAAAGTACTTATTAACCTATTGTATATTTTTATCACTATGGTTGGAATAATCGTATATAATGAAATATATGGAAAGTTCCTTATGGACTTTAGTCTTAATAATCCCAATATCTCATTTTTCTTATATTGTACTATGCTTGCTGGTATACCATTTGCGTTTCATAAGCTATGTCAATTACATATAAAAAAAATTTCTTGCTAAAAAAACCAGATTCTTAAAAAGGTACTAGACTAATTTCTAGTATCTTTTTTATTGACTATTTATAAAATATATTTATATTATAAATAATAATTTTAAATAGTATAGAATGAGAAACAATAATCACATAGAAACTCATTTTGAGAAGAGAGAGTATCAAGAAAATGGTATAAAAAATATAACTCGATTTTTCTGCCAATGTATACATTGAATCATTGAAAAAATTCAAAGAACCTATACAAGCTCTAACGGAGAAGAACACGCAATTAAGTATCAAAGAGCAGCACTTGTAAATACAGCAACAGGATCAGGAAAAAGTTATATTTGCTGAAGATTCCTGGAACAAGTTTTTTCTCTAAGAGAGCGATTTAAGAAATACGAGAAATATGAAAATAGTCCTGAATTAAAGGTGCTCGTCCTGGGTGATAGAATTAATCTTATTAATCAATTAAAAGAAAGTTTTATCAATGGAAATGCTATAAAATGACAATCAGCCATATTTTCTGATACTTTTAAACAATCACTTACGGTTGAAAAAAATCATTCCAAAGTAAAAGTAAGTGAAATACTCAATATCCCCACAGAGAGTACATGAAACAATGAGATAGTCTTTTCTACTTTCCAAACCGCTAAAAATAATATCGATACGAGCAGAGAGTTTAACATTATCGTTATAGACGAAGCCCATCATCTTACATCAAAAGAATTCAAGCAAATATTTGAAAGATTTTACAAACCCTTTGATTTCTGAGATTGAGGACCAATACAGCTTCCTATTGTCATCTGTTTGACTGCTACACCAACTGAAGAACTCAAAAAACTCATATGAAACGAGATCGTAGACTTCTCTCTCCCTCTTTTTCTTGCCAGTAAATATGCACCAAAAGTTGAATATAGAGTGGTCACCAATACTGAAATTAATGAAGAAAAAATACAAGAGTTTCAAAACCATATAAAAAATATCAAGAATATCACAACAATACAAGAAAAGAAAGATCGAATCAAACTCCTAGAAACTGAAATAAATACATCTCTAACTCATTGAGATTTTGAGACTGACAATGTCATAATCAAGGATCTCATAAATAGAATACCAAACTTAAAAACTGAAAAAACTATCCTCTTCGCTCCATCAATAAAAAAAGCCAATCAGATTACGTCAAAACTCAATCAAGTATCGAATCAAGACCAAATAGCCACTGCCTATCATAGTGCATCAAAAGAAAAAAATATCATAGAAACTTTCTCAAAACAAAACTCATCTACCAAGATACTCGTCGTAGTAAATAAACTCAATGAATGAGTCGATATGCCATTCGTAGATAATGTCATTTTTATGAGAGGGACCTCTTCTCCTATCGTGTTTATGCAACAATTTGGGAGATGACTCAGATGAGATTTTGTAAAGTTCTATGACTATGCCTGAGGAATCAAAAACCTCGTATGGATAGATGGATTAATACAGGAAGTAAAAGAACTCTCAGATGCAAACAATATACACGTAAAAATCAATGAGACAGATATAACTCCAGAAATTGGTACTCTTAAGTGATGAAAAATCAATATTTATGATATTCTCTGAAAACTCCAAGAAATCAAAGAGTCAATGACTCTAGAAGTTGCGAAAAAAGAACAAATAATGATGCTCTATAAGAATGAAGAAATACAAGACAAGGAACTATCAAAAAGAGACTATCTAAAATTTGCTCAGTTTTTTAATACTCATAAAGCAAATAAATATAAATTCCGTCTTCCACAAACCTGGACCTGATTTAAAAATATATTATGAATTCAAGAAAAAATCACTCATAAAAATGATATCATTACTGTTCTTACTTGAGGAGAACTATTATCTCTCAGAAAAGCGACTCTAGAAGAATTACAAATACTCTATAACACTCATAAACTTGAGATAACCAGACTCACTAGAGCTAAATACAACGATTTTATTATAGAGTTTGATAAACAGTATAGTGAAACATATGGTTTCATGCTCCAAAGAAGTTGGCATGAATTTAATACTCTACTCTGATTAGAAAAACATAAAAGAACTAGAAAAAATATACAAACTATTTTAGAATGAAAACAAATCAGAGTATCTAAAAATATTAAAAAATGAAATAAAGAAACTGCTATAAAATATTTTAAGAAAGGTATTATAAAAGAATATTTCCTCTCTACTAGAAAATGGAAAGCTCAACAACAGGAAATACTTGAAAAATATAACATACAATTTCCTCAAAGCTTGGAGTGATTTATATGTCTTTTGTTATGATCAAGAGAGGTTCAAAAAATTAAAAATTCTTGAAAAAAGATACCAAGAAACAAAGCAATTATTATACATTTACTTTTGTGAAAAGATATTCAAAATCTCATAAAAAAAGAACTAGCTACAAAAAAACAACTCATTGATATAAAGGAGAGTCTCATTCAAAACCTAACAGGTAGAAGACTCAAAAATTTTATAAAAGAAAATGCTTCAAACTATAATTTCAGAATACCTCACTCTCTGAATGGTATTATTTCAGTATTGTGATGAAATAAAAGCATATCCTCTTGAGCTGAATATATCATACACCTTCTGAATGGATGATGAGCAAACGAAAATTTCAGAAAACCAAAGGCTACCATAGATGATATAGCAAAGCTACTAAAAAAATGAGAAATAAATATATATGACCTTTCAAGGATTGGATGGAACCGTAAGTACCAATACCTCAAACAAAGAGAGTACCATTTTACCCTTCCAAAATATAATTCTCTCATCTTTATAATTACTGGAATATCAAAATGAGGAAGAACTGGAAAAGAATATTTATTTGAGATATTAGAAAAACATATAGCAAGATGAAAATAATTTTGACAATAGTAAAATATATCTAATATATAAATACTATTTATCTTCTAAAAAATTCTCTCATGAATAATATTATAAGTGAAGTGAAGGCAGTTCAAGTACTTGATTCTCGTTGAAACCCTACTGTGAGAACCAAACTTACTTTTGAAAATGGTTATAGTTGAATTGCAACCGTACCATCTTGAGCTTCTACATGAGCACATGAGGCAATCGAACTGAGAGATAATGACAAGAACAAATACAATGGAAAATGAGTACTCAAAGCTGTATGAAAAGTAAATGAGATGTTATCTACTATTCTTAAAAGAAAAGACTTTAAGGGCTACAAAGAACTTGATGAATATTTAATAAGAACTGACTTCACAAATAACAAATCAAACATAGGTGCCAATGCGATGCTTTGAGTATCTATGGCATTCTGTAGAGCTGATGCTAAAAGTAGATGACAGAAACTTCATGAATATCTTGGATGAGGAAATACTCTTCCAGTACCTATGATGAATATTCTCAATGGTTGAGAACACGCTACCAATAACGTAGATATACAAGAGTTTATGATTGTTCCAACCTGAGCCGAGAGTATAGCTGATGCCGTAGAGATTGGATCAGAGGTTACTAGAATTCTAAAAGATATACTCATTAAAAAGTGAGTTTCAACTTGAGTCGGTGATGAAGGTGGATTCGCACCAAACCTAAAATCAAATGAAGAAGCTCTTCAACTTATCATGAAAGCTATTGAGAAAGGAGGATATGAGAAAAAAGTAGAGCTTGCTCTTGATTGTGCTGCTTCTGAGTTCTACAATAAAGAAACAAAGCTTTACGAACTCAAATGAGAATGAAAAGAATACACTGCAGAAGAACTTATAGCGTATTATGAAAAACTTCTATCAAAGTACCCTATCATATCAATTGAAGATGGTCTTTATGAAGATGATATACTTGGATGGAAACAACTGACTGAAAAATTAGGAAACAAAGTTCAGCTCGTTTGAGATGATCTTTTTGTAACGAATGTAACGAGATTAGAGCAAATATGAGTAAAACTACAAGTTGCTAATTCTATCCTTATCAAACCAAATCAAATAGGTACTGTTTCTGAGACCATAGATGCTATTGATATGGCACACAAAAATGAAATGACTTCTGTGATATCACACAGATCTTGAGAAAGCTGAGATACCTTCATTGCTGACCTGGCAGTATGAATGAATTCTGGACAAATAAAGACATGAGCACCTTGTCGTGGTGAAAGAACTGAAAAGTATAATAGACTTATAGAAATAGAAGAGTGGGAACTAGCCAGTAGTAAATATGGAATAAAAAAATAAGAACAATAAAAGAAGCTCAATTGAGCTTCTTTTATTGTTCTTATAGTCCTCTCATACTTAACTTAATCTTTCCGCTTTGTTCATCTATTCCTGTCAGCTTTACTCTTACTTTCTGCCCTACTTCCACAAAATCCATTGGGTCCTTTACGAATTCATCTGCGAGCTCTGATATATGTACGAGCCCATCATTCTTGAGACCTATATCAACAAAAGCTCAAAAAGCAACGACATTTCTCACAACTCATTCTAATATATCGCCTTCCTTAATAGTATCAATATCAACTTTCTTACTTGCTTTTTTATGTGTAGAATTCACTCTCGGATCTTTTCAAATATTTCAGTAGGCATCTATAATAAAATCAAGAGTATGCTGTGTAACCAGTAACCCCCTCTGCCCTTCAGGCATCTCCCCCTCCAATCAAGGGGAGAAAAAATATTCTTGCCCCTTCCCTAATTTTAGAGAAGGTTGGGATGGGTTACTTTTTAATATATCACTCATAGTACTTACTTCATTTTCTACTATATATTTTGCTAATTCATACTGTTCAGGATGGATATCGGTATTATCTAGTAGTTCACTACTTTCCGGTACCCTTAAAAATCAAGCTGCTTGTTCATATGCTTTATCTGAAAGCACTTTTTTCAATTCTACTCTTGATTTATATGGTCTATGGTTAAATATTTTCTTTGCTCCTCTCTTATCAATCCCTGATATATGATTCAAAACATAACTGGAAGCAGTATTCACATTGATACCCACCTCATTTACCACATCCTCCACTACATATCAGAGTTTCTCTTCGAGTTTCTTTACTGGCATATCATGCTGATACATTCCCACTCATATACTCTCTACTGGAACTTTTACCAATTCAGAAAGTGGATCAATATATCTTCTTCCTATCGAAACCGTTCCTCTATCAAGACTATCCAAATCTGGAAACTCTTCTTTTGCAATTGGTGATGCTGAGTATACTGATGCTCATGACTCATTTACTATGAATATTTCAATATTGCTAATATCTTGTAACAGAGATACCGTTTCATCCATTCAGGTTCCATTCCCAACTACTATCACTTCAATTTTTTGTTTTGTAATAATATCTCTCAACTTTATTTTTGCTGAATCAGAAGAGTGGAGAAATATCTTATCAAAGAGAATCGGAGTTCATAGCTTATCAAGAACCACCATTTTACATCATGCTTTATATCATGGATCAATCGCTAATACTTGCTTTCCATATTCGGGCTTCGTTAATAGAAGTGCTGCCAGGTTCTTTTGGAAACTAGTGATAGCATCATCTTCTCCCTCCTCATTCATTTCTCATCTACATTCGTTCTCTACAGATTTAAAAAGTGCATCATATCAGTCTTTAAAAGCTTCTGCGAGGAGTGGGATAAACTGTGTAAATACTTGTAATATGCTTGCATATTCACTTCTGACTGCTTCTATTCATTCATCATTTTTTTCAACCTTTACATTGAGTATTCAAATATTTTCTCATCTATTAAGAGCGAGAATCTGATAGGGCTTCAACCTTGAAATATTTCCTTCAAAGTCCTTGTATATATCAAATTTTTTTATTTGCGCTTTATCTTTTTCATTGAGTTTATCAAGACTTGCTTGTGTTTTTAATTTCGATTTTATAATTCATTTATTTCACAAATACTCTCTGAGTGTTTCCCTTAAATTTGTATTTGCTGAAACTTCTGCTGATATGATATGTACTGATCATTCGAGTATTTCTTCTTCTGAATAGTCTTTTAAAAGATTTTGCCCTCACTCAATCTCTCCCAAAGGGAGAGAAGTAGTTCAATTTATTCCCTCTCCCTTTGGGAGAGAGTTAGGGTGAGGGCTTGGATTTGTTTTTATATAATCTGCAACCACCTGAAATCACTTTTCAATGGCTATCATAGCTTTTGTTTTTTTCTTACTTTTGTATGGTTTATAAATCTCTTCAACTTCCTTAAGTGTTTTCGCATTCACAATATTCTCCATAAGCTCAGGAGTCATCTTTCACATTTCTTCAATCCCATTTATAGCGGTTACTTTTGCTTTATAAAGATTTTCTTGCTTATTTTTTAAGTCTATGATAGCCCTAATATGATCTTCATCCAAATTTCCCGTTCTTTCCTTTCTATACCTTGCTATAAAAGGAACGGTTGATCATTCCTTTACCAGATCAAGTACTACCTCAACTTGAAAAGGCTTAAAACCTAACTCACTCGATACTATATCTATATAATTTGGCTCTTGCATGTTATTTTTTATTTACGCATATATTCTAAGAATATCTATTCTAATCATAAAATGAGAGAAATAAATACTTTATTTTTATTTGACAATAAATATATTTTGATTATAAATCTATAATCAAAATATATAAAATTAATACATATTCACTCATATGAAAGAAAACACAGAAAATACAACGATACCATGGGAAAGTAGAAATGCTTTAGTAATAAGTAAAGAAAGTATTAAAGATTCAGAAGAAGAGATTAAACTCTGCCTGAAAAATATCCCAAAAATAATTCTTCATATTATCACTTGAATATGAGGTTCAAAGTGAGCTATTATAGATACAATAAATATTTTCAATACCAATCTATTAAAGTTTTATAGTACCGATTGATTTGGCTACCCTATAAGTGACTGAGAGATTATAAACCTCGATATACAAAAAAAACTTTCAGGTAATATTCATAAATATGTAAAAAGTGATATACTCTCAACTATTGAGATGCAATGAAACATATTAGAACAAGAACAAGATGCTTTTTCATACCTCTATCAAAATCAACTTTTGAAAGAAAAGCACATAAGCAAAGGATTAGAAGTATTTTTTAGATCAAGAATAGAGAGCATACTAGAAAAGGTTCCCGAGAGAGACCCGGATGAAACAGGATTATATCAAGAAAAAGAAAAAGAACCTAAGAACAAATTTTTCCCTGAGGATGAACTATCAGAGGAAGATAATAAAATCCTCGCACACATGGTGAAAAACCAAAAGCTGTCTCCCACTCAAAAAGATGTAATCTTCTTAGATTCTTCTCTTTTTAAGAGTTATAATAAAGGTCAGATATATGATAACTTAATAAAAACATTCCTATCAGAAGATAACCTCATTGAAGAATACATTCAAAAAATTATAAAAACCAATTAAAATTGGTTTTTATTTTTGACAAATAGTAAAAATATTTTATATTTATTTTAACAACTTTATTTTTTTATTGATATGAAAACTATGGGAATACTAGAAAATGATGAAATTCAAGATTTTATTGATGGGAAAGATACCGAATCCTTCTGACTTCATATTATAAGTACTCCTGATACCAAAATACTTGGGGAAGAAGTAAGAAGGAAAATACAATCTATACTTGATAAATGACATAAGAGTAACCCTAAAATATATAAAAAAAGAAAAGTAACATTAGAAAATATTGAAACATACGAAAAGTTTAAAAATGGTGAATCTATACCTACTCTCACACAAAGTGTCAGATGAAAACACGTATATTTGCTTTCTGATCCTCACTGAGATTATTGAAAATCAGAAAGAAGTTTAGATGATAAAATTGCTCACGATAAGCTTATTCTCGATACTGCAAAATGAAATGGAGCAAGAAGTGTGAATCTTATACAGTCAGCAATGCCATATGCACGTCAAGATAAAACTACTCCTTGAAAAAGACAATCTGGTTCATTTGATACTATTGGAAGAGAGTTTTCTTATTTCACTGGAAGTAATGGCTATATCATGAATTTAGATTTACATAATCCGGCCTCAAAAAGTGCTTTTCAAGGAACAAATTTTATAAACTTTCATACTTGATGGTTCATAAAAAGATGTATTCAAGATATGAATAAAGAACAATGAAATATTGTTCTCTCAGGAGCTGATCAATGATGAGATAAAAAAGTATCTGGAATAGCAAAAGAATACTGATTACAAAAGATTATTGTTATCAAAGATAGAGATTATTCTAAGAAAAATAGTGTAAATACTATCGATATATACTGAGATATCGAATGAAAAGACATACTTATACATGATGACATTCTCGACACTTGAGGAACTCTTTGTAGTTTATTAGAAGAGATGTTAAAGAAAAAACCTAAGAGTATCAACATTGCTATAACTCATTGACAATTTAATGGAGAAGCATTTGAAAAATTAGAAAAAATTATTAAAAAATCAGAATGAGTAATAGAAAAAGTGTATATAACAAATTCTATTAACAAGAGTAATTTGCCAGAATATGTAGAAGTAATGCATACAGATGACATCATAGCAAACAATATCTTCTCTATATTCCAATGACTCCCTATCAAAAGAGATAATGATAAAAATTATTCCTCATAAACTCTCAATAGTTTAAAAAGACACCTTGAAAAATCAAGGTGTCTTTTTAAACTATTTTTGACAAAAATCAATATATAATTATGTTTGTAATTATATATTTTACTATATAAATACAACTTTTATGGAAGCAATGGAGGAACACAAAAAAGAAGAAGCACGTTGGAAAAAAAATGGAGAAAATTTCCTATTAGGTTTAGAAAAAATAAAAGAAGAAACCAATGGGTGGAAACCAACTGGCGTAATGGAAAGAAAAAAGAAAATACTCGAGGCAACTGGTCCCATTGTTATATCTTCATCTGATATCATCTCCCCTATCTGAGACAATAAAGAACAACACTATCAGAATTTTTTAGAATGAAAATCAGCACCAATAATAACCAAATATCTTAAAAACTGAGAAACATATCTTGAAGAAATAGAAAAACCTGCTCACATAGTAAACATAATGGAAATCGAAATATGAAAAAGGTTACAAGAGGAAATAGCTTCAATAAATATAAAGGTAAGGGATAGAGTTTTTGATAGTTTAATAAAAACAAAACAAGCAGATATAGAAGAAATAAAGAATATATATAAAACAAAAAGAATAGTTGTTGCTGATCTTGGTGTAGTCTCAGCAAAAAGAGTAGCTCTAGAGAGTAGACTATCAGAAGAAGAAATATCTCAAACACCTCTCATATCAGCCATATGAGGACTGATAAATGGGAATATTGCAAAATATGCTATTGAGAATGAAATGGAAAACATACTAAAAGGAGCCTTCGTTATGCAATCTATTACTTCTGCACTCTCTACTGCGATTGCTGTGGAACTTGGTATACATGCATGACATAACACCATGAGCAATGCTTGTGCATCTACTCTCTCAGCTATGTTCGCATGAATAGAAAAAATAACAGGATGAGGACAAGATAGAGTTATGATATCAGCAGCAGATACTATAAACTACAATGTTTCTCTTACTCTATTCAATGCGATGAGAACACTTTGAACTCACAGTAGCCCTTTTGATAAAAGTGCAAACGGTTTCATTGCTTCAGAAGCAGCAGCAACATTCCTATTAGAAAGAGAAAATGAAGCCTTGAAAAGAAATAAAACTCCAACAGTACAGATAGTATGATATGCTGAATCCTCTGATGCAGATAAACATATTGCAAAACCAGGTACTCTCAGACAAACTACTACTATGAAAGAAGCTCTCTATATTGCAGGTCTAAAACCTGAAGATATAGATGGAGTAGTTACTCATGGAACTTCTACAACAGAATGAGATCCTTCAGAGGCAATAGCAATACATGCTGTTTTCTGAAAATATAAACCAGTTATAATGGCTCCAAAATGAAATGTTGGTCATAATATTTGAGCAGCTGCCGCTATGTGAATAGAGTGTGCTCAAGCAGCTTTTAAGTACTCAATTGCACCTCAAATAGTCAATCTAAAGAATAGAATCCCAGCAGCTGAAACACTTAATCTTGCTGAGTGACTGAAGAAAGACTTTCAATACATACTCGTGAATAGCTTCTGATTCTGAGGATATAATGCATGTGTGATACTTAAAAAGTACGAACAAAAAAAATAAATGAAACGCATGTTTCATTTATTTTTTTAATCTCAAACTCTGAATATTTTTTCCATAGTTTTGTGCTCATTCCCTGAAAACATGATTCCCAGCTACTAATACATTTGCTCAAGCATCTATACACTGTCTCGCCGTGATTTCATTGATTCCCCCATCTACTTCGATATCTACTTTCAAATTTGCTTTCTCTACCATATTCCTCAATGATTCTATTTTTTTCAACTGGCTAGTAATAAAACTCTGTCATCCATATCAAGGATTTACTGTCATAACTAATATCAAATCAATCTTATCAAGAACATATTTTATACTATCTTCTGGAGTATCAGGATTTAATGCTAATCAGGATTTTTTTCATAGATCTCTTATTGATTGTAATGTTCTATGTAAATGATGTATTTCAGGAGATTCTTTATGAACCGTAATAATATCAGCACCTGCTGAAGCAAACTTCTCAATCCACTTATCTGGATCATTCACCATAAGATGTACATCAAATACTTTATCAGAATACTCTCTCATTTTTTTTATAAGGCTCGTATCATAAAACACAGTTGGATCAGGTACAAACTGCCCATCCATTACATCAATATGGAGCCAATCTGCTCAAGCCTTATCTATATCTCGTACTGCTTTCTCTAAATTGGTACGATCAGCTGAAAGTAATGAAGGAGCAATTTTTATGTCTGACATGTAAAAACAGTTAGTATTATAATGTATATATAATACTAACTGTTATACAAAAATCAATATTAGTTTTTAATTAACTATCTATTTTAAATTTCCTTTCACAAAATCTAATATTTCAACCACGTATCAAGAAAAATATTTATTATCTTTATATCTTTTCTCAAGGCTAACCAAAAGGTTATGAGATATGTCTTTCAAATATGTATTTCCAAGGTGGAGTTCACTCATAGTATAGCTCAGGGCTTGAAGTATATCAGCAAACTTAACTATTTGGTTCTCTAAAACTTCATCTTTTTTTTCATCGTACTCATTGTGAGCCTTAATTATCATCTCAGCTATATGGGCATTCTCACTAAAGTGACTTTGTAGTTCTTCTTTGAGGATTTGATTTCATACTTCTTCAAACTTTATTCTAAGGTCCTGAGATTTATACTTTACTGGAGTGACTAGGTCACCGGTAAATATTTCCTCTATATCATGATAGAGAGCATATTTTAGAACCTTGTATCTATCAATAGAAATATCAAACTTTTGTTCTATATCTTCTGCTATTCCATCTGCTAACACTGATACATAGTAGCTGTGCTCTGCAAGGTTTTCTTTATTGAGTACCTTCGTCCCAGAATACCTGATAACATCACTCATTCTGTCAAAAAATCCTTCAAGAAACTGTATTGATATATTATTCTTTTTTCCCATATTTTCGTGTATTTAGATTATAAATTTTTATTCTTTTTATACTGGATTAGATCATCGATACTCCCTATTTTTAATCAAAACTTCTGAGCAAATACGATAAGGTCTGGGAGTCTCGCCATAGTTCCATCATCATTCAAAACTTCACATATCACTCAAGACGGATACAAACCAGCAAGCCTACAAATTTCGATAGATGCTTCAGTATGTCCAGGACGTTCGAGAACTCCACCGTTTTTAGCAACAAGAGGAAACATATGTCATGGCGAAATCAAATCGGCTTTTTCTGAGTTATTTGCCACTATAGCTTTTACTGTCATATCTCTATCAAATGCAGATATTCAAGTTGAGGTTCATTTTGCATCTACTGAAATAGTAAAGGCAGTATGAAATGGGTCTTTATTTTCCTGGCACATAGGAACCAATCATAGTTCACCTGCTCTTTTTTCCGTTACTGATATACAAATAAGTCCTCTCCCATTCTTAGCCATAAAATTAATCTTCTCTGGAGTACAAAACTCTGCAGGAAAAACTATATCTCACTCATTCTCTCTCTTTTCATTATCAACTAATAGAAACGCATTTCCCTTTCGTGCCTCTTCAATTATTATTTCTATACTTGAAATACTCATATACTTTTTATTGGTTTATAACATAATTGATACTCATAGTATATAATTTCTAAGAAGAGTAAAGAAATATATCTCAGTTATGCTATTTCAAACTAGAAATATTGACTTTTGATAAATAAATATTATATTTTAGAAGATTTATAGATTGTTTACTATAAGTCTTTACCGTTCTTTTCAAAATAAATGAGAAATACTTATGATAAATACAAATAAAAAAATAAGAGCTGCCTTCCTAGGTGCTACTGGTATGGTAGGTCGAGAAGGTCTGAGAATACTTTCAAATCATCCTAAAATAGATATAGTTGCCCTTGCAGCTGGACCTAATTCTGCTGGAAAAAGATTAAAAGATTCGATTAAAGACAGGGTTCAAGAACCAAATTTCAATGGTATATCAGATAGTATTTTAAACCTCGTGGTAAAAAATGCAACCGATGATATAGATGAAATTACATCTGAAGTTGATTTCGTATTTTCTGCTCTTGATCTTCCAGATGGAAAGATCATTGAACTTGAAAAAAATTATGCACTTAAAGAAGTCGTAGTGGTATCAAATAACTCTGCCTATAGACCATATAATTATGTACCAACTATTGTACCAGAAGTTAATGGAGAATCACATATTGAAGTTCTTCCTAATCAAAGAAAAATACTTGGTACTGATTATGGATGTATAGTAGTAAAACCAAATTGTGCTGCTCAGTCATATATGGGAATCTTAGATGCTATAAAACATTTTGATCCGTATGATATATGTGTTTCTTTATCTCAAGCTATAAGTGGTTCTGGGAAATATCTAAATGATGTAGAAGAAATACAGGGAAATCAAATGGCACTTCCAGGAGAAGCAAGAAAAAGTGAGAATGAACCCAAGAAGATTTTTGGAAGTGTAAAAAACGGTTTAATAATTCCAAATGAGACACTTAACATTCAAGCTATTTCTTACAGGGCACCAGTACAAGACGGACATTTAGCAAATATATTTTTCAAAACTCGAAAGAATACAGATCCTGAATCAATTATAAAAGCATTCAACGATTACAATCCTCTTGAAAAATATAATCTATATTCTGCTCCTAATCCTCCTATAAATTACTTAGGAGATAATGTGTTCCCTTCTATAAAAAAACACGTTAATAACCAAGGCGGCATGGAATTTACTTGTGGTGGATTGAGTTATAACAAAGAATCTGGAATATACCAAATATCTGGACTTACTCATAACCTTGTACGTGGAGCAGCTGGAGGTGCTATATTAACAGCTGAGTTATTGATTGCTAAGGATATCATCCAAAGCAAATCAAAATAATTTCTTCTGTTATCAATTCTAAAACCCCTTACCTAAGATATAGGTAAGGGGTTTTTTATTTGGTATTTTTTGACTTTCCTAAAAACTATCATATACTCATAATAATTATATCATAATAAAACATAATTATGAACAAAGTTGAAAAAGTAATAGTAAAAGGTGCAGATGGAAATAATTACCTTGCAAGAAATTTTAACGAAGAAGAACTTGATTGAGTTGGAAACCATAGTCATTATTTTTGGAAAAACCTAAACGTTATTCCGAAAAGTATGAAGGAAGAGGCAGAAGTAGTTATTGCAGAAGACGTAAAAACAAAGATCGAAGAGGCAATTGAAGGCAAATTAAAAGAGAGATAATACATTGTATTATCTCTCTTTCTTGGTACCTCATTTTTTGGTTATATTTATTTTGGTATTTCCCCTGTATAGAGCTGCCTTGGTCGTCCAATCTTTGATTTTTGAAGAAGAGACTCTCTGATATGAGCCACCCATCCAGATATTCTTGCTATTGCAAAAATCACTGTATAGAAGCTCTCATCAATACCAAGTGCTTGATAAATAATTCCAGAATAAAAATCTACATTTGGATATAAACTTCTAGATTGAAAATATTCATCATTCAAAGCAGCTTCTTTGAGTTTTTCAGCTATTTCTAACAAATCACTACCCGAGTTCAGTTCTTTTAGAACCTCTTCACAAGCTTCTTGTAATGCTTGTGCCCTTGGATCATAATTTGTATACACAGCATGACCAAAGCCCATAAGTTTTGCTTTTTTTGCTTTCACTTTTTTAATAAAATAGGAAATTTTATCATCGATTGTTATGTTTTTGTTTCCATTTATCTCAGATATATTTTTTATTTCCTTCAGCATATTTATAACTGCTTCATTCGCTCCCCCATGAGATGCTCCCCAGAGAGATGACATACCAGCATCAATACATGCAAATATATTAGCACCAGTTGATGCAGCAAATCGTACTGTAGAAGTAGAAGCATTTTGTTCATGATCAGCATGTAATATAAATATTTTTTCCATTGCTTCTACCAAAGCCTTTGAAGACTTATATGGTGTATGTCGCTCATCGAGTAACATATAAAGAAAGTTATCTATATACCCAAGATCTTTTCTTGGTTCTATCATATCTCTTCCATTATTATATCTATAGATATTTGCTGCTAATATAGGCATTTGAACGAAAAGAATATGAGTAATATAATCAATATTCCCTAAAGGATCACTCTCAATTCTATCATGATGTAAACCAGAGAGAAGAGCGGTAGTTGCCTTCAGTATAGCCATTGGATGAGCATCATCAGGAAATGCTTGTAATATGCAAGCAAGTCCGTCTAAAATACTCATTTCCTTTTTAATACTATTATCAAAACCTACAAACTGAGACTTATCCGGAAGTTCTCCATATATTAATAAATGAGATACTTCTAGATACTTATTTTGCTGAGCGAGGATTTTTATATTTTTTCCTCTATGTAATAAAATTCCTTCTTTCCCATTTATATAGGTAATTTCTGAGTCACACGCACTCGTGTTTCGAAAACCAGGGTCATGCATTAAATATCCAGTATTCTTTAAAAGACTAGAAATATTAATTGCAGGATAACCAAGAGTAGGATATTTTACTTCTAGTGAAATTTTTTTACCATTTGGTAGCGCCAAAGTGGCTTTTTTATCGTTTTCTTTTTGTTGGTCCATAGCATTTTATCAATTGAATTTTAAAGAACGCTGCAACGTGCAGTGAGTGAATAATAAAAATATTATTTAATTTGTCAATATTTTCATATTTATAAAATCCTCACTAAAAAATAGACAAAATCAAATAATCATTATAGTAGAGTGGTTGTATTATTTCCTAAGAAAAACATATGAAGAAGACCTGAATACTCTGATTTATTATAATAACTCTCCTCTGACTCAGTTCTTGTGGGAATCACGTAGAATTCGTAACTATAGGTACTTGAGGTATTACTTGAGTATACTATCCAACCGGATGAGCAATTTCAAGACTTCTCAATATAAAAAAAGATGAATACTTTCTCAAAGCAACCGTTGAGTCAACAGCAGGATCTGTATATAACATAAATGCCGTATTAAATGAAGACTTAGAATTTGGTATCGCACAATCAGATAGACAATACCAAGCTTATAGAGGTCTCGCAGAATGGGAAGGGGCTGGAGCTCAAACAAAGCTTCGTTCGGTGTTCTCTATATACCCAGAATCTGTAACTCTTCTCGTATCATCAGGAAGTAACATACAAACGGTAGAAGATCTCAAAGAAAAAAAGATCAATCTCTGAAATCCTGGATCAGGTCAATTACAAAATGCCCTTGATACTCTTGAAGCTGCAGGACTCAAAGAAGAAGATATAGAAGCAGAATACGTAAAAGCTACTGAAGCTCCAGGACTTATACAGGACGAAAGAATAGATGGATTCTTCTATACGGTTGGACATCCAAATGGAAATATCAAAGAAGCTACTTCTGGAAAAACTCCTATGAGAATAGTTCCAATTGATGGAGAAGTAGCTGATAAACTTATAAATACATATCCTTACTATGCAAAGTCTATTATAGAAAACAGTCTCTATCCAAATTTAGAAAATAGTCAGGATATCAATACATTTTGAGTCAAAGCAACTCTCATAACTTCTGAAGAAGTAGATGAAGAAATCGTCTATAAACTCACGAAAGAAGTATTTGAAAATCTCGACAAGTTTAGAGAACTCCATCCTGCATACTGAGTTATTACCAAAGAAAATATGCTAGAATGACTCACTGCTCCTCTCCATAAATGAGCACTCAAATACTTTAAGGAAGCTTGATTAGATGAATATATAGATGCAAAACTTATAGTGAAAGAAAAATAATTTTTGATCAAAATATATGTCATTTTTTAAAAAATTACTCACGAGTAAAAAGAAAGAAAAAAAGGAAATATCACCAGTAATCTGAGAATTTACTCCAGAATATTCAAGAGCAAGAGAAAGAGTCATAGCCGTAGTAGCAATACTATGGGCTCTTTTTCAAATGCTTCTTCCTCAAGCTATTCTCCTCGATAGTATTACTACCAGATCCATTCATCTTGCTTTTGCACTTATTCTCGCCTATTTAACTACCTCTTTCATCATAAAAAAGAAAAAGGATTCTTCCCTACAAAAGATATTAAAATATATCTGACTAATAGCCTTAATTTTTCTCTCTCTCTATACTGCAATGTATATAAAACTAGAATGGGGATCCATTATAAATAGACTCTGAAACCCCAATACTCTTGATATAATTACTGGAGTCACTCTTATCGTAGTACTTCTAGAAGCCGTTCGTAGAAAAGTATGAGCAGCTCTTTCGATCATCGTAATCCTTTTTAGTATTTATGTATTTACTGCCTCATACATGCCTGAGTTTCTTGCTTTTAAACAAGTAAGTATCAGTAAATACATTACTCAGATTACTCTCTCTACTGAAGGAATATATGGCATACCTCTTGGAATATCTGCCTCTACTATTTACCTTTTTGTACTTCTATGAGCTCTCCTTGAAAAAGCATGAGCTGGTAAATTTTTTATTGACCTCTCCCTCTCTCTTCTCGGAAAATACCGTTGATGATCTGCGAAAGCGGCAGTTGTATCGAGTGGACTTATTGGAACCATAACCTGATCGAGTATAGCAAATGTCGTTACCTCATGAACATTTACTATCCCTCTGATGAAAAAAACCTGATACCCTGCAAAAAAGGCAGCTGCCATAGAAGTAGCTGCCAGTACCGATGGCCAAATCATTCCCCCTATCATGGGAGCTGCTGCTTTTATTATAGCAGAATACGTAAATATTAGTTATATGGAAGTAGCAAAGGCTGCTCTTATACCTGCTATTGCGTCAATGGCAGCACTTTTTTTTATTACCCACCTGGAAGCATGTAAGCTTGGCATAGAAGGACTCAAAAAGAAATATATTCCAAATTTTCTTAAGACCCTTATGTGAGGGTTCCATTATTTACTGGTGATTTGAGTCCTCATATATGAACTTTTTTATCTCAGACACACTCCAGAACTCGCTGCATATAATTCTATACTGCTTCTCATAGCAATAATATTTTTACAAGAGATTTGAAGCTGAGATATCACTAAAAAATGATGTGTAAAATCTATTAAAAAAGCCCTAAAAATAATAACAAAGTGATGTATTAATGGATCAAAGAATATGATAATTGTTGCTCTTGCAACTGCTGCTGCTGGTATCATAGTTGGTTTAGTAACTCTCTGAATCGGTGGTATGATCGCACAAATAGTAGAAACACTCTCTTACTGAAATATATATCTTCTCCTTGGTATTACCGCTATTGCCTCTCTGATACTTTGAATATGACTTCCTACTACTGCCACCTATATTGTTATGGCATCTCTCACTGCGCCACTCATAGTTAATATCTGAGGTGACTACTGACTCGTAGTTCCTCTTATTGCCGCTCATCTCTTTTGTTTTTATTTCTGAATATTAGCAGATGATACTCCTCCTGTTTGACTCGCAGCATATGCCGCAGCAAGTATTGCAAAATCTGACCCCATACAAACTGGTTTACAGTCATTCTCATACGATATACGAACCGCAATCCTTCCCTTTATGTTTATACTCAATACTGATATACTTCTCTACAATATAAGCAATTGGTATCTCTGAACTCTTATATTTGCTATGACGATCGCATGATCACTTATGTTCACGAGTGCTCTCCAATGATGGTTTTTTATAAAAAATAGATTCTATGAATTTCCATTCTTCCTATTCGCTGCTCTCATATTCTTTCATCCTGGTTCGGTAGCAAATATATTTGACTTATGACACTATAAATATTATTTCTATCTTTTAGGGATACTGATCGTATGACTTCTTTGTGTGTCTCAAAAGTACAGAAAAAATTACCAAAATGTTTCACTCTAAAGAGTCAAGCATTTTTTTTTAAACTTCTTTTCTATATAAAATAAAATGTATATAATTTTTTTTGTTTAATAAGTAACCTTAATATATATGAAAAAATATTTCTTTATCATATTTCTATTCATTATCTGATTCTCGTTATCAAGCCTTCATGTAAGTGCCATTGATATGTGTGGTCAAAGAGGTGATCCTTCTGCACTTGAAAAATATTCTGAAAAAGTAGGTTTCAAGTGAGAGATAACACAGTGAGTAAATATCAGAGACTACCCTTGTGCAAATAATACAACGGTTCTTGGAACAGCAAAAACTTGAGAACAATATAATACAACTCATAAACTCCATTGATGGTATGGTGTCACACTTGAAAATGGTCAAACAGGATGGATATGGGATCAAGCTATCAAGAATACTGGTAAAAATATTACTGTTACAGAAAAGAAATACTCACTATCTTCTCAAGACCAAGTACTCGTAAGTAAGATAAATAAAAAAATAGAAGCAATAATAGAGATAAAATGAGCTTCAATAAAAAATATACTACTCGTAAAACTCAGGCAAGTACTGAGCAAGACGAAAACAAATACAAGGATGAACCTTATCATACAAGCTCTCATTGATAATACAGCGAATATAGAAATACTACAAGTAGAGGTAATAGCTGAAGAAAAACCCACCCCCAACCCCTCCCTAGTAAGGAGGGGGGAAGAAAGTGAAACTATTGAGACGACCAGTAATAACCAAATATCAATCGACGAATCAAAAGTAAGACAGAACTGGATTGGTTGGTACAACTCTTATAGACAGAGTCTTTGACTTCACAATTACAGCTATAGTTCAAAACTTGATATAACTTCTCTCGATTGGTCTCAAGTTGCAAAAACAAGATGAGAGATATCGCACAGAAGAGATACTTGAGATAGTTATTATGATTACACAAAAATAGAGTCTTGGCTAAAAGACAGAGGAGTAAGTTGTAAAAATGTATCGAGAGCTACCTATACTGAAAACATTTGATGGGGAACGTTCTCTTGTAGTGATGGAGACTGTACTGAAGAGCTTTCAAATGGGATCAAAAAAACATATGATTTCTTCTTAAGTGAAAAAGATGATGATTATCAACCTCACTATAAAGCTATCGTTCATCCATACTTCAAAAAAGTATGACTTGGGATTGTAGTAACTGAAACAAAAAAAGATTATTATAATTTTTATTTAACCACTCATTTTTGTACGGAAGTTCAATAATAAAATAAGAGAAATTATAATAATATCAGAATGCTAAAGCATTCTGTTAAAATAATCTATTCAACAGAATGCTTTAGCTTTCTGAGTACTTAACTTTTTTTTATTGTATCAAATTCTTCTTGGCCTCCCCTATCTTCTCATCGGTAATAATTTCAATACTTTCTCATAAAAATTTCGGTTTCGTTTTGAAAATTTCTACTTCGAGGAATGCTTTTATTCTTGCGAATACCTCTCTTCTATTATTATATTTTTCTTTTCTATATTTTTGCAGGTTTGTTTCTATTCCAATGGTCTCAATATCAAACCTCTTCGCTATATACATAGCTCTCTTGAGATGAAAATCTTGAGTAAAAAGAGTGAGCTTCTCTGCCCCAAATATCTCCTTTGCCCTATAAATGGAATCATAGGTATCAAAACCAGCATAATCGAGATAAATATCATCTACTGGTACTCACAAGCCAAGTAAATACTTCTGCATTGCTACTGGTTCATTATAGTGAGTATCACTATTATCTCCCGAAACAATTATTTTATCTATTTTATTCTTAATATATGCATCATAAGCAACATTAAGTCTATCTTTTAAGATATCTGAAGGAGTATTTTTTCACTTCACTGCTGCTCAGAATACCAATCCAATATAGTTTTGTTCCAGGTCATTTACTTGTCTATAATGTCAAGTCTTTGAAAAACTGAGTACAAAAATATTGATTATTATGATGCTTAATATTCATAACAAAAGAACTAAAAGTAGATACTTTCAAATATGGTATATTTTATTATTACGAAATGGTATGTTGCTCTTCATATATAACTTTACTAAAAACTATAACACTATTATAGCTATTTTTTCGTGAATACCAAAAATAATTATTGACAAAAATTTATATAAATTTATAATATTTTTGTCGATTTTGTCCTTTTACATAAAACGATTATTATTTCTAGAAATCTAGGAATAATAACTTAAAAACAAAAAGTAATCTTTTAAAATGAACGATAATAAAATAAAAAAAGAGTTTTTTCAAAAATATAATATACTATCAGAAATAAAAACACTCTGCAAAAAAAATAAAATTAAAGAGACTAGGAAATTACTGAAAAAAAATGGTATGACCGAGTATCTTCTCAAAAACGATAAAGATATGATTGTTCTATGTAATTTTTCATTTATAATGCACAAAAATGCACGAAATAATATTTCTAAAAAACTATTAGATCTTGTGGAGAAAGGAGAGACTCCAATCAGTAATGAAAAAATAACAAATATAATACGATCAGTTCTTCTAAAATCTCTACCTGAAGTAAGTGATTTTTCTCAGAAACAATCTTAAAGTAATATTAAAAAAACCTTTTCTCTACATCGATAATAAGAACTTATAACAAGTTCTTATTATCTTTTTTTTTGCCTTCTATAATAAAAAAGACAGATATCTATAAATAAGTGGCAACGAAAATACCACAAATACGACTATCAAGAATAATATCCTTCATTTTGTAAATAATGGTTTTGCGTTAGCTTCTAACACCTCTTCAGATTTTTCATAATTACGAAACCAAGTTAACTGTCTCTTCGCATAATTCCTATTATACTGTTGAACTTGCTCGATAGACTCCTCGAGAGTGATATTTCATTCGAGATAATCAATCACTTCCTTGTATCCTATCGTTTGCATTCAAAAATCTGTTTTCTTGTATCACTTCTCTAATATACTCTTCACTTCCAATACCAATCAAGCACTAAACATCTGAGCCACTCTGATATTAATCCTATCATAGAGTGCTTCCCTATCTCATTTATATGGAGTAAGAAATAGAACATCATATTTCAGTACCTTTTCCTCTCTGAATTCAGTCTTTGATTTTCAAGTGAGTATTTTTATTTCTAGAGCACGTATCACATATCTCAGATTATTAGGATGTATCTCTTTTGCATATTCTGGATCGAGCATTACCAACCTCTTGTATACATATTCGTTTCCAAATTCAAGTGCCTGTTGCTCTAGTTTCGCTCTCAATTGAGTATCAGCGGGAACCCTTGGAATATTAAAATCATATATCAAACTATCTATATAGAGCCCCGTACCTCAACATAAAATAGGTATTTTTGATTCTCAATGTAACCTATTAATGATATTTTCTGCTTCCTGCTTGAACTCTCAGACACTATACTCTCTATCTGGTGGAATAATATCAAGCATATGATGTACCACCCCATCTTTTTCTTCTTCAGTTATCTTCCCAGTCCCTATATCAAGATACTGAAATATTTGCCTAGAATCTGTTGAAATAATTTCTGAGTCTATTTGTTTTGCTACATCAATAGAAAGAGAGGTTTTCCCACTTCCCGTTGGTCAATATATGACTATGATTTTTGGTAATTCAGACTGCTTCTTCAAAAAATTTTCTACTTCCATTTGTGTATTAATCATCGGAATCTTTGACAAGGATTAAAGTTTCTATATCATTATATTCAGAAACAAAAAAGATAAAAATTTTATTAATATACATACCATAATAATGAAAAAAGTACTCCTGATCCTCTGCCTCTTTCTTGCTTCTTGTTGAGCAAATAACAAACAAGAAATTACTCAAGAAGTACCAAAGACCAAACAAGAGAAAACTATTCTCGCTCTCTGAGATAGCCTTACAGCTTGATACGGACTGAATATCAAAGATTCATATCCATCTCAGCTCGAAGACATTCTGAAAGAAAATGATTATAATTACAAAGTAATTAATGCGGGGATCAGCTGAGATACCAGTAGATGAGTAGTAGAAAGACTGAGTCTCTACCAAGACCTTAATATCGATTTAGTAGTTCTTGTTATAGGTGCTAATGACTGATTCAGAGGAAATAGTATAGGAGATCTGAAAAAAAATATTATAACAGCTGTAGATACTTTCAAAAAACAATGAGCTCAAGTAGTCCTCTGATGAATGGATATACCTCTCAACCTCTGACTCAGCTATAGAAATAGTTTTAAAAAAGTATATCAAGAAGTTGCCAAGTCAGAAGACATTCCACTCATAGATTTTTTCTTAGAGTGAGTTGCCTGAGATAGAAGTTTGAATCTTCCTGATGCCATACACCCAACAAAAGAATGATATGCTATAGTGGTAGATAATCTCTATAATTTCTTAATACGTAATAACCTTATACAAAAATGATAACCATAAAAAAACTTTGTAAGTACTTCCAAATTGAGGATGAGAAACTTCATATTTTTAAAGATTTAGATATCACTATAAAAAAATGAAGTACGAATGCTATTATATGACCAAGTGGTTCTTGAAAATCTACGTTCCTCAATATACTCTCTGGACTCGATACTAACTTTGAAGGAGAAGTTATAATAGGAAAGCAAGATATTTCTCAATTTTCAGAACAAAAAGCGACTGAATTTAGAGGAAAAAATATATCGTTTATATTCCAAAATTTCAATCTCTTTGATAACCTTACTGTCAAAGAAAACATAGATATTGTTTTAGAAATAAATGACTTGAAGAGAAATTTCTCTACTGATGAGATAATAGAACTCGTATGATTGAAAGACAAAACTCACTCATATCCTTTTCACTTGAGTGGTTGAGAAAAACAAAGAATAGCTATTGCAAGAGCATTTGTATGAAATACGGGTCTCCTACTCGCTGACGAACCAACTGGAAATCTTGATTCAATAAATACGAAGAAAATAATGGATCTTATAATCGATCTCAATAAAAAAACAAAAAATACCATTATAATGATTACCCACGACCTTAATATTGCAAAACTTGCTGACAATATATATGAACTTAAAGATTACTGATTAGATAAACAATAATTTACCACTAAAACTCCCCCTTAATCCCCCTCAATTGAGGGGGAAACTGAGCGATAGCGAAGTAGGGGGAGCAAAAAATAAAATAATAAAACTATGTTTGAAAAAGTATTCAAAATTCTCTTCTTTTCAGAGAAAAAATTCTTTGTCTTTATATTTATCAGTCTTTTTCTGAGTATTTTTTCATATGTATTTTCTGGAAACCTTATAGAGTCAGTCAATGACTCCGTTCAAGAGCAGATCAAACCAGTAGTATGATGAGATATCGTATTTGGTGCCAGTGAGGATTTTCTCAGTAAAGAATACTTTCTAGAAAAATATGAGGATATAGAAGTCTCTAAACAAATAAGCTTCAATGCAACGGTATTCATAGATAAGCAACCAAAACTATTTGATGTCATAGTCTATGATGAGAACTATCCCCTCTACTGAGATTTTGAATATCAAACACTCAACCCAGATGGAGACATCGTCCTCAATCAAGCAAACTATGAACTATTAAAAGGTACACCAATTGAGATACTATCAAGTGAGTACCAAGTAGCGTGATACTATACTCAGAGTCCTTTGAGTGAAATCTCTTTCTTTAATGAAGGAAGATACCTCTATATACCTTCTTCAAAGTTCGAAGACACACTCGTTGAAAATCTTTCCAGAGTAGATTATTCATATTTTATCAAATATACTGGAAATGATTCTACCCTTCTCGAAACCATAATAAACGATCCGAATCTAGAGAATATAAGAACCAGAACCACAAGTAGTAGAAACCAAAGTTTAGATAGTATTATCTGAAGACTGGGAACATTCATATCAGTTTTTAATCAAACTATCTTTATTCTTACATTTTTTATCATTATCCTTTCCATTGAAAGTTATTATAGAAAGGTATTGAAGAATCTTTGAGTGCTCAACATACTTTGATGCAAAAGATATAAAATACTTTTTTATAACTGAATATTCTTCCTCCTCTTCCTTATTATTAACCTACTCCTAGTATCGATTACGGTGTATATGCTTATTAAATGATTCCACAGTTCGTATGGGGACTACTTTAGTTTCTATCCTTCTACTCTTATAAAATGAGCTCTCGTATGATTTGTTATTATATCTGTATGAGTATTCTCTTCTTTTTATAAAATATTTTGAACCTCGAGTCTTGAACTTATAAAAGAAAATACCAGCCTGAGTATTTATAAAATTTTCTACTATATTCAATACCTCTCCCTGATATTCGTTTGATTCCTTATTATCAATCTTATATCAGGAAATAGCCTGTATAGCTCGATAAAAACTGCCTTTCTTTTTCTGGTTATATTTATTATTCTTCTATGAATCATTCACTGAATTCTCTTCCTGATATATAAGATACAAAGATTCAAGAACTTTTATATAAGAGATGCTATCAGAGATACCGTAAGGCCTGGTAATATATCATACCTTATCGTATTCTCTACACTTATTAGTTTTACTGGCTTTATTATCTTCTCTTCACTCTCCCTTTCATTTCTTAGTTTTCTCAATATTACCAAAACAGTTGGAAATGATAGTTTTGTAATCAATGTTCTCTCTTCAGATATCCCAAAGATAGAAAAATACTTTGGAGATGACCTGATATATGAAATAATACCTTCTAGAATACAGAATATTAATAATAAGACACTCGAACAACACTTTGAGAGAGAAAGAGCCTCTGGTGAGTTCTCAAGAGAATTCTTTAGTACAACTAACACATTAAATGAGAATATAATCAAATGAAAAAGACTTCAAACTTGAGAGGTATCAATTGATGAAGAGTTTGCAAAACGCATCAATATTAAAATATGAGATGAAGTAACGTTTCTGATTGCAGGAATAGAAAAGACTCTGAGAGTCGTTAATTTTAGAGAGGCGCAAAGAAATGGAACGAGTCCTTTTTTCTATTTCCAGTTCAAACCAGAAAACTTTGAGTGATTCCCAAAAACATATTTCATCAGCTATAGTTCAAAAAATAAAGAAGTAGGTTTTGATAAAAAAGTATTTGAAGATGTTTGAGGTCATATATCCTTTATAAAAACTGGAGAAATACTCGATATTGTAATTTCTCTTTCTGAAAAAGTTATATTTTTTGTCTATATTGTCCTCTCTTATATTGCTATTTTTACATTCCTAGCCTTTCTCGTTGCTCTATTGTTTCTCCAGTCATTCAAAACTCATAAGAAGAAAGTACTTCTCTATCTATGAAGTCCTCAAAAAAAGATACAATTCAACTTTAACTTTGAATATGCATACCTCATCATTCTTGGGTTCATTTTAAGTATTATTGTATCATTTGTTTTACTGCTTCTAGTTTTCAAAAATATAGACTATTTTTCTTTAGAGTGGAATAGCCTTGGATACTGAATAGGTCTTTGTATTATCTATTTAATCACGATATTTTCAGGTTTTAAAATATTTTGAAAATAATTCCTAAAAAAAGCTTGACTTGTTTATGTTTTTTCATAAAATACCCAGGCATTTAGGAATGCCACTTTAGCTCAGCTGGTAGAGCACTCGCCTTGTAAGCGAATGGTCGTCGGTTCAAATCCGACAAGTGGCTCCATTTTTTTATTATATGGGCAGATATCAGAGTGGCCAAATGAGGCGGACTGTAAATCCGCTAGCTTTGCTTTCGGGGGTTCGAATCCCTCTCTGCCCACCATTTAAAAATAAAAAGAAATTATTGATTTACTATGATCAATGAATTTAGTGTAACAATATTATGCCGGGATGGTGGAATTGGTAGACACGTCGGTCTTAGAAGCCGGTGCTTTACAGCGTGAGAGTTCAAGTCTCTCTTCCGGCACCATTTATCCAATATATTTATATATTTTTGTTTCGTACTTTGGCGAACAAATTAAAACAAAGTGAATTATGAAAACTGGAATACATCCTGAAACGAAACAGGTAAAAATTACTTGTTCATGTGGGGAATTATTTGAAGTAGACTCAACTATAGACTGAGATCTAAAAGTGGAAATCTGTTCTGCTTGTCATCCATTCTATACTGGAGAACAAAAGATACTTAAAACTGGTGCTGTTGATAAGTTCTATGCTAGAATGAAAAAAACAGAAACTCTTAAGAAATAAAATTAATAAAATAAACTATGTCAAATATAGTAGTAATGTTCTCATTCTCTATACTCAGTTTTATTTTTTGAATGCTACTAATTCCTAAATACATAAGGGGGTTAGTAGCTTTTAAAATGTGACAAAAAATTAGAAAAGATGCTACTATTTGAAAGGCATCTGAATTTCATAAGCTTCATAAAGAAAAAGAGTGAACTCCAACTATGGGGTGACTTATAGTACTTATTCTTGTATTTACTATGGTAATAGTAAGTGTACTTCTCCAATGGTTTGATTTTGTAAACCATTCCCTCTTTAATAGAAATGAAACTTATTTATCCCTCTTTACTTTATTAAGTGTTTGACTCCTTGGAACTATAGATGATATTATGAATATCAAGCATATATGAAAAAAATGAATGAGTGTAAGGTTTAAATTCATATGGATTACCATTCTTGCTCTGATGTGAGCTCTTTGGTTCTATTATAAACTATGATGGAGTGGACACTTATTAAATCTTTCATTTCTCTGACAATATCAAATATGACTTTGGTTTATCCCTCTTTTTATATTTGTATTCGTTGCTATCACAAATAGTGTAAATATCACCGATTGACTTGATGGACTTGCGTGAGGACTTCTACTCTTATCTTACGGAGCCTATGCATTTATTACCTATGACAAATGACTCTTTCTCTTATCAACCTTATGCGTTACCATTATTTGAGTAATGATCGCCTTCCTGTGGTTCAATGTAAAGCCAGCAAAGTTTTATCTCTGAGATGTATGAAGTCTCGCACTCGGAGCTAACCTCTGAGTTATGGCAATGCTGACAAACACCATGCTCGTATTTATCATCATATCTCTTATATTTATATGGAATACTATAACGGTTATCATACAGCTTCTGAGTAAAAAATTTAGAAAGAAGAAAATCTTCCGCATCGCCCCCTTTCATCATCATCTTGAAGCTCTCTGATGGGCTGAAGAAACTATAGTCTTCCGCTTCTGGATGATTCAAATTATGCTGACCGTAGTTGGTATTATTGTGTATTCTTTATAAAATCTTTTGACATATATTTTTTTTCCATATAATAAGTTCACTTTCTAAATCAAAGACAGTGGGCAAATGTAAGACCTACCGAGATGGAGAATGGATAATGTTTTGAATAAATAACGAAAACTATCCCTTTTTTATCAAAAAAAATGGGATTTTTTAAACATTACAATTATAGTTGATAATTTAATATACAATGGCTGTATCAAAAGCAAAAAAAGTAGAAATACTTGCAGAACTCGTAACAAAATTTAAAGAAGCAAAATCTATCGGATTCGCTTCAACTACAACTCTTACGGTAGATGATTTTTTCTCTCTGAGAAAAGACCTTAGAGAAGTAGGTGCTACATATAACCTAGCAAAGAAAACTCTTATTAGAAAAGCATTAAAAGATGCTCTGGATATAGATGTAGATCTTTCTACTCTTCCTGGTCAAATTGGTGCTGTATGTTCAAACGATGATGCAGTAGCTGGTCTTGGAAAAGTTAATGATCTTGTTAAAAAGACAAAAGGTGAAAAAATAACTTGGGCTCTTTCAATATTTGAATGAGAAATAAAAGATCTTGAGTCAACAAAAACAATTGCAGGTCTTCCTTCAAGAGATACTCTTCTTGGAAGATTGGTTGGATCTCTCCAATCTCCTATTGCAGGTCTTGCAAGATTCTTTGATGCTGCTAAGGGTGACCTAGAAGCAAAAGGAAAAGAAAAAGTGGGAGACTTAGAATGAGAAGCAACTACTGAAGAAGCTCCAAAAGCTGAAGAAGCTAAAGTAGAAGAAAAGAAAGAAGAAATAAAAAAGGAAACACCAGCAGTAGAAGCTGCTCCTGTTGAAGAGAAAAAAGAAGAAGCTGAAGCTCCTAAAACTGAAGAAGTTCCTGCTGAAGAGAAGAAAGAAGAGGCTACTGAAGCTGAACCGGCAAAAGAAGAAGAAAAGAAAGAAGAAGCATAATTGATGATTGGTATACTTATTCCCTGTTTTCAGGGAGTAAGCTACTAGCTATCAATGCTAGCAAATATATTTTTAATTTTATAATATTATACTTATGGCTGAATTAAGTAAAAATGCTGCTAAGATCTTAGATCTAGTAAAAGAACTTACTATCGTTGAACTAAACGACCTTGTAACTGCTATGGAAGAAGAATTTGGTGTTTCTGCTGCTGCTCCTGTAATGGTAGCTGGTGCTGCTGGAGGTGCTGAAGGTGGTGCTGAAGAAAAATCTGCTTTTGATGTAGAATTAACAAGTGCTGGTGCTTCTAAAATTGCTGTTATTAAAGTAATTAGAGAACTTACTGGTCTTGGACTAAAAGAAGCAAAAGATCTTGCTGATAACGGAGGTAAAATCAAAGAAGGTGCTTCAAAAGATGAAGCTGAAGAAGCTAAAACTAAATTAGTTGAAGCTGGTGCTGAAGTAGAACTCAAATAATTTTGACTTCTAAAAATATGAGCTATTATACTTTAGCTCATATTTTTTATATTCGGGATTCGCCAAGCGGTAAGGCAACGGACTCTGAATCCGTTATCGGGGGTTCGAATCCCTCATCCCGAACCATAAGTGATTTGCCTCTAAATCTCCTTTTTGGAGATTTTTTTGTTTTCCTTAAATGAAAGTAATCACTAAAAAACCACCTCCCAAAGGAGGTGGAATAAAAGTACGAACAATTATAATTTTATATAACCGTAAACTGGAATATACATTACATGAAAATCAAACCTTTCAGAATGTATATTTTTTCGTGAGATCTCAAATGCTTCGGCATATTTTTTGCCAATACTAGATTTCAAATGTGAATACCCTGTATTATACATGGAATAAGCACACAATCTTTTTTCCTTTCCTTCAAAACCATTCTCAGAACAAGTTTTATAATTATCACCAAGAATTTTTGCTGATACCCCTATTGATTTGAAGGGATTCATAAGTGATAAATATGTTTTTTGTACTTTTTCTGACTTAATCCAATGGGAATTTATCTGGAAAGGTCCGACATCAAAATTTTGTTTTAATGTTTTGAGTACCGAATGAATAAATACAAATGCAGAAAACTCATAATTAAATGTATGGGCCCCTGATAATATCATTGAACCAATCAATCCCCTCTTGTTAACATTCACAACCATAAAGCGCCCTGATGATTCTCTCTCCATAACTGCTTTTAAGTCATTGCGTGTTAAATCATGTTTGGCTTCATACTTCTCAAAAGGAATCTTCCTAGGAATAATATTACCAAACAATAGAATATATAGTATAGGAGCCAATAGTATAATCGAAATAAACCTAATTCTATTTTTTTTAGGAAATAACTTATACAACTTTGGTAATGATTTACACAAACTTAATATCGTCTTACATATAAACGATATTAAAAAGAATAATGCTTGTGCAAGATGCTTTAAAAATAAAATAAACATGATAAGACTACAAATAAAGGTGAAAATGAACGTGGTAGATTTTTATTATAGATTTTTTATAAAAATAGTCAATAAAAATATACTCATTGTTACTTTATACTGTTTTTTATACATAAAAGTTGACTATATAGACAAAAATAAGTAAAGTAACAAAAGTACCTGAAATAACCATAATACAATGAAAATACTCATAATTAATAATAAATGAGACAAACTGCCAAACTTTAGAAAATCTTTGAAAGAATATAACTACGATATCATTGACTTTCATAAAATAAAAAGAAACGATTATAAAAGATATGATCTTATTATCCTCTCCTGAGGAGAGCTATATGAGGTTCATGAGAATCCGGAAAAGTTTGAAGAAGAGTTAGAATTAATACGACTCTGTGATAAACCAATTCTTGGTATTTGTCTAGGACTTCAAATGGTCGCATATGCATTCTGAGAAACTCTTATGAAGCTTGAAAAATATTATAAAGAAACTACACAAGTAACGATAATGAAAGATGATAAAGTATTTTCTGGTTTACCAGAAAAGTTTACTGCAAACGTAGATCATAGACGGTGTGTTCCAAATCCAAAAAATTTCGATATTATAGCGGTTTCTTATCATTGCATAGAAGCACTCAAACACAAAGAAAAAGAGATTTACTGAGTTCAGTTTCATCCAGAAATATTAGAATGAGAAGTAAATGGACATATAGTAATGGAAAATTTCTTAGAAATATATAAAAAATAAAGAAGCTATCTTGCTTCTTTATTTTTTCTTTTTATTATATCTTCTAGAGTTTCATTATTTTCATTGACTATTAAACTACCAAAATACTTTTTATATTTCAATAAAATAATTTTATCATCCTTTTCAATAATATAGTCAAAAAATTTCTTCCCTGGTTCTACTTCAAAATCTAAACAAGCTCTTAGATTATCAGAATAATGCTTTCTCGCTGCTTCGAAATTATAATCTATATATTCATAATTACTATTTATAATTGCCTCTGATAAAGTTTCTGTTAACTCACTCATAAATAAGATATAATAAAATTAAAATCTATAGAATTATAATAAGGAATTAAGAAAGTCAATAGGAAATTTATATAACCTTTCATAAAGTTGAATTAAATAACATCTTCTCAAACACCTCTTTTCTAAAAAATTAATCCATATTCTTAAAATTCTATTATAAAACTACTCCCTTTTCCCTCTTCACTTTTGATTGATATCTTTAACTTATAAATATCAGCAATTTTTTTTGCCAGTGCGAGTCATATTCCAAAGCCACTTTGCCCTCTGCTACTATCTGATTGATAGAATCTATGAAATATCTTTTCTTGATCCTCTTTCTTTATTCCAACTCCATTATCAGAAATGATAAGTTTCGATTTTTCAAGAGTTATATCTACTTTTCATCATTCCTGGGTGTACTTTATTGCGTTTCCAAAGAGGTTTGAGAACAAAATGTAAAAATATTGTTTATTCATGGTAAAAAACTTCTTGTGCTTTGCATCAAATCAAACCGTGATATTTTTCTTATCTGACTCTACACTAAATTCTCTTATAATATTTTTTATTTCTTGGTCTATATCTAGCTTCTCTCAGGAATAGCTACTATTTATATTTGATAACTCTATAAGGCTTTCAATAAGATGATCAAGCCTTTTCACTTCTAAAAGTCACTCCTGTACCAACTCATTATCAAATTTCTTGGTTTCTTTAATAAGCTGCAGGTTGGAATCAATAACAGATATAGGAGTCTTTAACTCATGTCATGCATTATGGATAAAGTCATGCATATCAGCAAAACTTTGTTCTACTGGTTCTAGGTTTCTTGATACAAAACGGAATCAAAGATAATAAAACAATACTGAAAAAAGAAAAATAATAAGAGTAAAGTACGAAATATCCTCTAAATAATCTCAAAAATCGTATCTGATTTTTTTAAAAAGAATAAGTTTATTGTCACTTCTATATTCTATAATAGATACTACTACCCCTGAATCTATAACTACTTTCTTAGTATTTTTCCTAAAAACTTCCTCCACGACTCATAAATCAATATCATTTTTTATGTCTTGAGAGACAATCTCATTTTTCGCATTAAGAACAATGAAGTTCATAAATTTTCCATCTTCTATTCTATCATGTTTACTATTTTTAGGTCATCCTCTATTTGGATTCAGAAATTTCTTCTCAGCACTAAAAAATGATGATATTTTATGAATCGGTATATCAATACTTCTCAGCTTATTCGATAAAAGAAACATTTCTTCTTTTTCTACCTGATTCACTGATATATATTTAATAGAAAAAAAACTAAACTGTAAAAATACAGCGACACTAAAGACTAACAAAGTAAAAATTATTGTGAGTCTTCTTTTTGTATGTAATAATTTGTTTTTATCCATTCTATTGAATTATGTATCAAAATCCCTTTTTTGTTTCTATAAGGTCTCTATCTAGTTTTTTTCTTAAGTATCATATATATACATCTACTGTTTTACTAAACATAAACTCTTCAAACTCTCACCATACTTTTTCATAAATATCCTTTCTGGAAACTACTTTTCATCTATTTTGTACGAGGTACTTAAAGAGATCAAATTCAAGAGTAGAAAGTTTGATTGGAGTACTTCACCTAAGGACCTCTATTTTTTCAAGATCAATTACATATTCTCATACCTCTATCTTTGTATTACTCTTATTTTTTAAATTTCTTCTCCCGAGTGAGTGAATTCTTGCTACCAATTCATCATAATCAAAAGGTTTTGAGAGATAATCATCAGCTCATACATTGAGTCACTCAACAATATCTGTTTTTGCTGATCTCGAAGTGAGCATAATAATAGGAGTATCTTTTCATTTTTCTCTGAGTGACTTACATACATCAATTCCATCCATAACTGGCAAATTGATATCAAGTATAATAACATCATAGAAGTTTATAGATGCTTTATAGAGTCCATCTTTTCCATCAAAACTTACATCACTTGCTATGTCCTTCAATGATAAGAACTTTACTAGGTTTCTAGAAAGGATTTCATTGTCTTCCACTACTAATACTTTCATAATTAATTTTAGTTATAAAGATACATGCATTGTACCTATTTTCATTAAGAATCAAGTAAGAAAAACCCCTCAACATTTACGTTAAGGGGTTTCATCGAACATCATTTTGAAAATTATTTTCTGCACAAGTAATTAGTTAATCAATGATTCAATATCTAAATCAGTTTCTTCTAATTGTTCAGTTATAAGGTCTTGAAGAGCTACAATTTTAGAGAGTGTTGTTTCTTTTTGCTCATCAGATAGATTTGTATTTCACTCTGTTTTTGTATAGAGCCCGTCTAGTTTTCCTAGTATTCTTTTGAGTTTATCTTCTGAGATTTTTTCTATTCTATCTCCTATTTTTTCTAAAAACTGTGTTTTATAGCTAGAAATACTATCTCATCTTGCTTCTCTGAATGCTTTTTTTTTCTCTTTCCATTCATCTCTGGCTATTTTTTTTGCTTCTTTCTCAGCATGGTGTTCTTCCATTTTTTTAACTATCTCACTTTCTTCTCATAGAAGAGACTTTATTTCTTCAAAATTGCTATCTCTGAGTGCTTTCATTTGAGCCTTAAATTCTTCTTTCTTCTCTTCCTCTCATTTGAACTCTTCAAAAGATTCATGGAGCGCTTTTATTGCTCCTTTATGCTGAGATTTTAGTTCCTCTAATTGGTTTTGTATATCTTCATCTAGGTTTTCAAAAAGTGCTTTCATTTCTTCTTTTTGCTCTGAGTTCATTCATTTTCATTTATGAAGTTCTCATCTTTTTCATTTTTTCTTGTCTCCTTTCTTTGATTTAAATTCTTGCCTTTGTTCTGAGTCTCACCATTTCTTACCTCCTTCATACTCTCTATCCTCATAATCAGCTGATACAGAAGTAAGAGCAATAACGGTAAGTAGACTCGTAATGATTCATATAGCTGTAATCTTTTTATTCATAATAGTATAAGTTATTAAATATTCTATAAATTCTTCTATCTCTATATATTTTCATATTCTTGTCTCCTCTTCAATTGTTTCATTATTAGGATAAAAATATTTCTTAAATATATATTGTGCGTGTATCTTTCCGGAGAATACATAAAGCATTATACCAATCTATAGTAAGAGAAAGTTAAGAAAAAGAAGATTAAAAAAAGAGACGGTACTTTAAAGGAAAAATACAGTCTCTTTTTTCTAAAATGGAAACAAGTGTCAAAACTCAGATTGGAATAATCTCAACAATCATTCATCTGATTCAGTATTGAGTAGAGTACTAAAACTATCAGATCCAGAAAGAGTCGTTCCACTATAAGCTGATTGAAGATCTCGCATAAAATCTATTTTACCAGAATATGTAGAAAGCCCTGAAATACTCCCACTCAACAATAATATATCTTGAGGAAGGTAATTAAACGAGCCAGTCATTGATCATTCAGAAACGTAGGGTTTATAGCTCAAAGGGATATTCGCATATTGATTATATACAACATTTTTACTCGTAACTATTTCTTCTACATCAAGACCTCATAAATCTGATGCAATGATACTTGGAAGAGCAAGAATATAATCCTTTCAAGATATAAGTATTTTACCATTATAGCTTCCTTGTACCAAAGCCTGATATCAAGGAGTAGTTGATGATTGAGACTGTTCTAGAATTCATCCTATTTCATACTCTTTGAGTGATTGAGTAACTGAATAAGTATAGTCGTTTTCAAATAAAGCATCCAAAGGTTTATCCATAATTCTAGATGTATATTTGATTATAGAGTCCCCAAATGTCCCTTGCTTCCACACGGTAACTCAACTATAACTAATCTCTTTATAATCTGAAGGAAGTGGGTATATAGAATAGTCTATTCTTGAAAGCTCTAAAGATTTATGAATAGTCGATATATCCTGAATCCTTTTTGTATCCCTTGATTGTAACGTATACTTTGTATAGGTTTGAAATACCAATGTTCCAAGTATGGAAAGTATGGTGATTACTATAACGAGTTCTACTATAGTGAAAGCTCCTTTTTTCATAATAATTTATACGCAAAAAATAAAAATAAACCGGTACTCTATCCAAAATATAATACAGGTTTTACAAAAAATCACAAGTTTTACAAAACGAGTGATTTTTATATGTTATTTTTAAGAAAAGCTTTCTTCAATAAATTGCTGTTTTTCTTCTTCATGAATCTTTGCATATCATGTTGCAGGTGAAGCTGAAGATGGTCTTCAGACATATTCTACATTCTTCCCTGATGCTTCGCTTATATAATCTCTGATAAAATTCCAAGCTCACATGTTTTTTGACTCTTCCTGACACCATACAATCTGTTTGTATCATTTATACTTCTCTAATTCTTTCTGAAGCAAAGCTACATCAAAAGGATAGAATTGTTCTACTCTGATGATAGCGGTATCATTTTTTTTCTTTGTTTCTCTCGCTTCCAAAAGATCATAGTATACTTTTCCAGAACATAAAATCACTTTTTTCACATTTTCTATTTTTTCTTTCTCTCAGATAATTGGTTGAAACTTAGAATCTGTAAAATCTTCTATGTCTGATACTACTCACTTATGACGAAGAAGTGACTTTGGTGACATAACTACTAATGGTTTTCTATCAGCAGAATGTACCTGCCTTCTTACACAATGAAAAAAGTTTGCTGGCGTTGTACAGTTTACTACTCTCATATTATTTTCTGCACATGCCTGAAGAAATCTTTCAAGCCTCGCAGAACTGTGCTCTGGTCATTGTCACTCATATCAATGAGGTAGGAGCATAGTAAGGTTAGATTTTCTAAACCACTTCGTCTCACTGGAAGCGATAAACTGATCGATAATCATTTGAGCTCCATTTGCAAAGTCTCAAAACTGGCCTTCCCAAATAGTAAGAGCATCTGGAGAAGAAAGTGAATAACCGTATTCATACCCTAACGCTGCGAGCTCCGATAAGAAACTATCATGAACTTCATATTCTGCCTGTTCATCATCCACATGGTTCAAAGGAATATGCTTATCTCATGTTTTAGAATCGTGAAAAACAGAATGTCTATGAGAAAATGTTCCTCTTCAAGAATCTTGACCGGTAATTCTTACCCTATACTTCTCTTGTACTAAACTTCAAAATGCTAATGACTCTCAAGTAGACCAATCAACTGGTTTTCCTTCTTCAAAAGCTTTTTTCTTAGCTTTAAGGTTTCTATCTACTTTGCTATTGATATTAAATGTATCTGGGAATTGGGTCGTAGATGTGATAATCTGTGAAAGCACTTCTTTAGAAACACTCGTATTAGGAATTTCATTTACATCTTCGTTTTTGATATGACTCCAGTTTCACTTAAGCCAATCTAATTCTTTTGGTTTATAATCCTGAGATTTTTTATATGCAGCATCTAGAATGCTACTAAAACTATTTTGTAGATTCTTATATTCATCCTCTGAAATGCTATTTTCACCTATAAGTTTTTCAGCATAAAGATCCATTGGGTTTTTATGAGTCTTTATAACACTATACATCTGGGGCTGGGTAAACATTGGTTCATCTCATTCATTATGACCATATTTACGATAGCAATAAATATCTAAACATACATCTTTTTTAAACTTTTCTTTAAACTCAGTGAGTATTTTCATAGCTTTAACTACTGACTCTATATCATCACCATTTACATGAAGAATAGGAGCCTCTATAGTTTTTAATACTTCACTACAATATTGAGTAGACCTTGAGTCTTGTGGATTCGCTGTAAATCAAATCTGATTATTTACAATGATATGTATCACTCATCCAATATCATATCACTCTATTCCACTCATCGTAGTGGTTTCATAAACTGACCCTTGCCCTGCAAATGCAGCATCTCCATGTACAAGTACCGCAGATGCAAGATTTTTTTCATTATCCTTATACAAATCCTGTTTTGCTCTTACTCTTCACATAACAATGGAGTTGACTACTTCTAAATGTGATGGATTAAAGGCAAGTGAAAGATCAATAGAATGATCTCCACTTTCTCTTGTGTTCGCATATCACATATGATATTTTACATCTCCTGATCCTGGTGAACCTTCTGGGATTCAAAGTGTTCATTGAAATTCTGACATTATTTTTTCATATTCTTTTCACATAACTCCAGTAAGTACATTAAGTCTTCATCTATGAGCCATTCCAATGACGATTTTCTTAGATTTATTTTCTGCAAGTATATCTATTATTTTTTCAAGTGCAGGAATCAATGCTTCTCATCATTCTACTGAAAATCTTTTCGCTCCTGGGAATTTTTTGTGTAAAAAATCTTCAAATTTTGTACTTCTAATAAGTTCCTGAAGGATTTTTTTCTTTTCTTTCACATCAAATTCAAGAGGTATTTCTAGTTGCTGTTCTAACCATTGCCTCTGTTCTTCTGAACGAATATGATCAAACTCTGCTCCAATACTTGAACAATATGTTCTTTCTAACTCATCAATAAGTTCTCAAACCTTTATTTTCCCAAAATTCGTTATTTCCACTATTTCAGACAAGTTTTTTTCAGAGATTTCATTATGTTCCCTAGAGAGTTCTTTTGGGCTTTCTTGTTCTATCAGATTTAATGGGTCGATTTTTGCTTTTAGATGTCAGTATTTTTTATAATTCCCTATCAGGGCTTTTACCTTTAGTTTGATTTCATTTTGAGAAGATTCAATAGTACCAAGTCCTTGTTTGGCTTGTTCAAATGGTATAATCTGCGCTGTTTGTGGTTGTGTTCTCATAGTTCAATTTTCATCATTAAGAGTTTTAAAATAAGGTATCCAACTGGGATCTATACTATTCTCATCCTCTAAATACTTACCATAAAGGTATTCCAAATATTCTACACTTTCTCCATTCAAAAAACTCGTACTTTGGATACTATTAAACATTTTTTATCTGCATACATTAATTAAATAAAATAGCAATATTGCTATAGTAATAATAATAGTTGTAATTACAATATTTTTCTATAAAAGATTTTATTAAAAATAAATTGACATATTTATATGTATGATTATAATAATTTTCGTTAAATATCTTTTAACACTTTTATTTATTAATTATTAACTTTAAATTAGATTTAATCATGTCTCATACAAGTACTACTAAAAATACAAATAAACAAACAAATACAAATATAAATTTATTCGAAAAATATAAGATTGATAACAGTATCTATAATGAATATGATGATAGCTGTGCATCTTATGATGTATCTAACGATAATTATTGCAATCATATGTTCGAAAATCAAGAATCTATTGGAGCATTATCAATAGGACACTTTTGATAAAATTCTTCATCCTAAAAGAGGATACACAAATTGTGTATCCTCTTTTTCATTTTGCTAACGCTGTCTTACTTTTGCGCTTCTTGCCATGGCAAAAATCTTATAACGCTCTGCTTTCCTTAGTTGAGCTCTTTTTTTTGCTTTATTCTTATACTTTGATGAGAGTGTAGAGTCTACTAACAATCTTACTTTGATATTTTTATGAACTATTAAACTATTTTGAGAGGTATTGTTCACATCAAAACTTTTAAATATTCAAAAAATAGCAATACTAAATATAAATACTGGTATAACAAAACCAAGTCAAAATATATTATTTATATGCTTCTTCAAAAAAAGAACATAAATATTTAATTGTATCTTCAAATCAGTTTTCTTCGATAACGACTTGGTTTCTAGTTTAAAATTTTTCATTGGGATTTAAATTATAATCTAAAGAGGCTGTAATAAACTCTCAAGTTTCTTGAGTCATCTACTTATTATTTTCCTAATATTAGTTTCCTGTTGCCCTGTTATATTAGATATTTCTTTTGTAGACAATTCTGATAAATATTTCATTATTATAATATCTCTCTGATCTACTTTCAGCTGATCCATAACCTGATATATCTGCTTCATTTTCTCATCTGTATCTATTTTCTTTGCAAAGTCCTGTTCATATTGAGTAAACTCACTATAAGTGATCTCTGTTGTTTCATCTATGGTAATTTCTATCTTCTTTTTTCTAAAAAAATCAATAAGTAGATTTCTTGCTATGGTAAAGATCCAAGTTGAAAATTGATATTCCTCGTTATACGTATCAAATTTTTCAAATCCTTTTAAGAAAGTTTCACTCGTTAAATCTTCAGATAGCTCAGTATTTTGATTGAGATTATAATAGAAATATGAAAAAATTTTATCTTTATTCTCATTGTAAAATTTGATATATTTCATGATTTAGTTTTTTAATTTCCTAATTTTATATCTTTTGTATTTTAAGGTCTTGAGTTTGTTTACTCTCGATGAAGTTCTCGTTTTGATCTTTTTTCAGAGTATTTTATCCATTCTTTTTGAAAACTTTGTTGTAGATGCTCATCAAAGATTTGATTGTATTTTTATATCTAAATAATTAACTATCAGATATATTTTATTTGTTTTATTAGAACTATTATTTGCATACTTACTTTTTAGAACTTTTATTTTTTCTATGATACTTTTCTTAAATTTCTCATTTATTTTACTCGTATCAGATATCTTCTGTGCCAAAATATCTATTTTTTGTATCATTTTATTTCCTCATGATATATTTACTATTAATTTCTCCTTTGCATCATCAAGTGAATTAGCATAGACAGAATGAAAAGATGAGAAGAAAATATACGAAAGAAAAATGACTATATAGAATTTTTTCATAATTATTTTTTTAATGAGTTAAAATCTTCACTCTCCTCATATTCATCATCTTCTCAATAAAAAAAATCTAATTTTTCATATATACTCTCTAATCTATCAAAAAAATTTACTTCTTTTTTTTCTTTTTCTAGTTCTCAAACCTCTCCTATTATATCATTTTTAAACTTACCTTCTGAAAGTTCAGTAATTTCCTCTTTCAATTCATCTAATATTTCTTTTCTTTCTGTCTCAAAATCAAAACCCTCTATTTCATCATCATCCAATATCTCAATTCAATTTTTCTCATAATATGATTCTAATTCTTTGTCTGCATATATAGTATCTAGAGTATCAAAGAAACTTTCTTCATCAGTAATAACACTGAGTGTTCATAAAAATTTCTGAAGTCTTTCTCTCAATATAGTATTTTTAATCTCTTCTATCTCTTCTTTGAGTTCTTCTAAAATTTCTTTCTTCGTATCTTCAAAATTATATTCTTCCCCATATTCAAATTCATCAAAATCTTCTAAGTCCTCGTCTGAGAAATATTTTTCATATAACATATCTATTTTCTCATATTCTCTATCAAGAGTATCAAAAAATTGATTCTCATCAGAAATTGGAGTCATTATTTTTATTGATTCTTCTATTTGCTTCCTTATATCATCTTTTTCAGCATATTTCAACTCTTCCTCCATTGATGTAAGTATTTCTTTTTTCTCTTCTTCAAATGAGAAATACTCTCCATCACCACCATCTGATTCTGAACCTTCATACCAAGCATCCAATTTTTCATATACCCTATCGAGTATATCAAAGAACAACTTTGGATCAGTAATTTTTTCTAAATCTGAAGCATCACTTGATAACTGCTTTTTTAGTACCTCATCTTGAATAAATGAAATTTCCTCTTGTAGCTCTTCAAAAATATCTTTTCTTGATATTTTCTCGATATCTTTTTCAACTTCCTTTAGTTGCGTATCAGAAATCTTCTCTTCTACCTTTATTTGTTCAAGAATATACTTTGTGAGATCATTATCATTCATCGCAGAAAGCGTCCCCCCACTCAATAACAAAAATCAAACAAGGATTCAAGTAAAAATAATCTTAGTCGTCCTATTTTTCATAATAATATTTTTATCAATTAAAAGTATTTCATATAGTAGCTACAAGTATTTATACGCAAAAAATGAAAAAGTGTGACATTTTTTTACAAAAAAAAAGGACAGTTACATAAAAATGTAACTGTCCCCTATAATTTTCATTATCCTTTTTACAGAATAGCAACACCTAAAATCAAAGCCATACCAACTTTAATACTAGAAAGCTGTAACGCTGCGGCTACATTATCACTCTCAAGTATTTCATGTACAGTAGTCTCTGTAATAATAAGTTTATCAATAAGTAGCTCTGCTATATAAAGAAATACAATTCCAATACCAGCAACCACTCCAAATTGAATCAAAGATTGAAGTATATCTGAACTTCCACCATTGCCTTTAATTGCTCCCATAAGAATGAGACCATAAGCAATAGTTTTACTTGCTAGATATACACCTGAAGCAACTTTACCATCCTTGATATTATCAAGTAAATTACTATTAGTTAACCATTCAAACAAGTAAACCAGTAATATAACGGTAACCTGTCCAAGAACGAAATAACCAAGTGAAGATAACCAAGTACCAGAATCACCATAAATACTAGCAAATGCTAATATTCCAGTCATTACTAAAGCACCAAGTTCAACCACACCAACGGCAATATTTCCATTTTTGATCTCTTCGTTGTTATCAATATGTGGTAAAATTACCTTATCAATAACAAGAAGCGATATCCAAATGAAAACAATTGCTAAAGCACCATATCCAAGACTATGATAAATATCATTTAAAAAGTCTGGTTTTGCTTTGCCGAGGAACACTCCTAACATAGCTATTGCTAATGCTATTTGAGCACCCATACGGCGGAAACCCAATGCAGTGTTTCCACTCGCAATGGCTTTCGAAACATCAAATTTTGAAGAAGCTCTCCAATTCAATGAACGGCTAAGCACCAATGCAAAGCCAAGAAATATTGCAGCATATGCTGCATATTGGGAATATACTATAATATTCATAATTTTATCCTATTAAGTTAACA
>Ga0228670_1000163_pt1 | contig 41935 bp, 31 predicted proteins | sample 85DmetaG_FD_182785 | JGI IMG/M metagenome (GOLD analysis project Ga0228670, IMG submission 182785) | Seawater microbial communities from Monterey Bay, California, United States - 85D | ecosystem: Environmental > Aquatic > Marine > Coastal | place: USA: California | collected 2016-10-13
TATAATATCTATATGTATCACAAGCAATATCCATTGTACTACTATCGCCCCAAAATATAATATCACTAAGTCCGTGTTTGCCTACATCAGTGTGTACAAGTCCTCTGTTGCCTAAACTATAGTATAAAGTTCTTGGCTCAATTTTTAGTTGTGGCCACTTTCTATCAGGTGGCATTAACATATCGTATCTTGTTTTGATTACACAATCGTAATCAAAGTTATGTTCTAATTCATAATTACGTTTTAATCTATTAGCCGCTTGTATACTATAAAGCATATTGCCAAACGGCCCTGCATGGTTAATGCTAGGTTCCATCTTTGCAATTACTAAATCGTGCTCACTATTTTTTACAATAGCATTAAGGTGAGCTTCTTCAAGATCACTGTGTTCGTGGTCTCCTGTTTTGTTCCAAGTGTGACAAAACACATCTGCTTGTATGCCATTAAAAAATTCTAGTATCAATGGCATAGCAACATTATATGTTCTTAACTCTCCGCTAAAACAAATTGCAGTTCTCATTGATTACCTCCTATTGTTCCGGCTAGTCTACGTTCCAGGTATTCAATTACATTTGGAAGTATAGGATCGTTTGTTTCTTCGTGTAATTCTTTTACTGCTTCTAGTTCTTCTTCAAGTAACTGCTTAACAGTTAATAGTTCATAAGGTTTCATAATCGCCACTTCCTACTACATGTTCTGGTTTTGGTCTTACAAGTTTAACAGGAGGATAAATTTGTTCTAAGTTTAAGTTGCATTCTTTTAAGTAATAAGCAAACACATGTTCCGGTCCATAATGTAAGTCACTGTTCATATTAAAATATTCTTTTGGGTGTCTTGCAAAGTGTCTATAGAAGTCACACATAATATCAAAGTCAGCACTAGTGCCTTGCCAGTAAATATCTCCAACCCTCATTCTATGTCCGTCATTGTCAAAACCTAAATGTATAACTTGAGCAGTACCATCTGTTGGTGCTGGTACAGTCCAATCCTCGTCAAACATTGTGTCCCATCTTAATCTAATACACAGATCAAATTCACTGCCATTGGTAATTTCATGCACACGTTTCATGTTTGCACTGTGCATGACTCCATAGAACTGACTCTGATAATTAACGTCATGTAGTGCTTGATCCAATCCAGGAGTAAACTCTACTTGCTCGTCAATCTTAAGTTCTAATCCAGGTAGCTCACGTCTTAGTTCTTGAAACTCATTGTTGTCAATAGTTTCAATATCGTGTTCGCCTGTTGTTACTTTAATAAAGTTTGGAGCACTTCGTGTTGTCCATGTGTGTCCAAAATAATATACTTCATGTTGTCTAAATGTTTGCTTCCAACTATCAAGACATTTCTTCCAACTGCCTCGTAGTTGCCCACTAAAACAAATTGCTATCTTCATGTGCCTATCCTCATTATGTTGTGTTTGCTTACCCAATCACTACATATACCATAACAGTTTTCTGGTACAGTATCATCTTTGTTGATTAAACAAATAACACTTATGCTTGTAACTTCTTTGTTAGGGTATGTCCAAATAAATCCATCACTGGTTAATGTTCTTTCATCGCCTTCATGCCAGAAGCAACGTATACCGTGCTCTAACATATATGCTAATGCGTTTAAGTTTTTAGCATGATTCCAAAACGCTGGGTTGCTAATAAATTCTTTTGAAACCAAATAGTCTGGGCCATCATGCCCTAACCAGATGTCGCCATCTAATACCCATACGTCAACTTCACAATCATATCCTTTGTCTACTGCACTCAGTAAGTACTCTGGATTGTTTTCACTGCTAGGTCTTGGACCGTTTACATTGCCTCTGTGTGCTATAAGTTTCATAGTGCTCCGTGTACCAAACTAAAGAATACTGCGTCAGTTTCTTTTTGAAAATTAATTACTGCACCTGTGTCGTTAAATGTCCAACCCCATTTGCCATCACAGTTTTCAATCATCCAACTTACAGTAGTTCCATTAACATTATCTTGTCTAGTTTGTATTTTATTTTTATACTGATTATTATATCCATAACCTGTTCTTGTAAGGTATGAACTCATTACCATATCTAAAGATGGTTGCACATATGATGCTTCACTTAGTGTTTTCATTTTTTCTTTTTATCTGCTTCTTGTTCTGTAATCATTATACCAAAACGCTTAGGGTTTTGATATACGCTTTTAAACCAATGACTTGCACCAGCATCTAAATTTGCAACTCTAAAGTGTAATTCATTTTGCAATCTATCTCCAAAACTTTTTATAGCATTAAGTCTTTTAGTTTTGTGTTTGTATTCTTTTAGTTTATCTTTTACAAACGGTTGCATAAAATCATAGTCAGCAATTTGTGTATGATCCCATTCATCTAAATTAGTTAGGCAAACGGCTTCTCTTGCTCCAAGTACTGCCCAGTCGCCATTCTCAATATCAAGTCCAACACTACACCACACACTTAATCGTTGTAAGTTCTTTACATGATTCTGTTCTAAAAATTTCTGCTTAGGAGGTAACACTCCTCTGTCTAAACTCATCTTAACACCTTCACGAAAGCCTGCTCTATATGCCTGCTCGGGTGTAGCAGTAACAACAACATCACTCCATGTGTCTGCCATTTGAAAGTATGTAAACATCCAACAAAAGTCAACACTATGAGCACCATCTTCACTAACATCATTTTCGTGACTGTTCATGTTTTCAATAATGTGTTTAGGCCAAAGTTTAAGTCCACCGTTGCCATATGCTAAACTATTAATAACATTATGTCCACACCAACTGAACACAAAGTCTCCTTGTGTTTCTTCATCAATCTCAATAGTTTGTTTAAAGAAGTCTGCGTGTACTACATTGTCTCCGTCTACTGTAACTAGTCTATGTGTTTCACTAATTTCACCTGCCTTATTATGAGCTGCATCAAATCCTTTAACACCTTGTACACGCTTTGCCCAAGGACATTTACTTAACAAGTCTGCCCAATTCTTTTCTGCATTAGGTTCATCGTAACTAATATAAACTATATCAAAGTCGCTAATATTATAAATCTGTTTCATTGTCTACTTCTCTATACGAAGCAAATGCTTCAATGTTTGTGTCTGTTATTAACTGACAACTGTTACTGTTGTTAAACGTAGGAACATCAATAAATGTTTCTTGTTGTGCTTGTAACTCTACAGTTAGTAATGGAATCATATAGTTGGCTCTAGGTACAAGCCATACTGTTCTCTTTGTAGGTAATTGTGTTCTTACGTTTACATAAAGTTGTCTTGTACTTTTTATAAATGTAAGTTTTGCTATGCTTGTATCAAGCCATTCAGTTAACTGTGATAAGTTCTTATTCTTTTCAACTTGGTTAGATGCAATGTCAACAACTGTATTATTTTCAACATCAACAACATAGTTGCCAACTGTATTATTACTTAGCTCGTCAAAAATATCACGAGTTACAACAATATGTTCTGCATCATCATCTTTGCGTTCTAGTTTTCCAAAGCCAAGTATTTTATTCATTTCATTATATGAAACATAAAACATTTGTTCTGCTGGTGCTTGAGTCTGAGCACCAAATATGTCAGCCATAATTTTATCTAAGTCAACGTCTTCAGACACCTGCTTGCCTTTCTAAACTAGATATTAATTCATCAGTACACCATTCTTTAACAACATAGTGAACTGGTTTAGTTTGTAAATAATTATTAATATATAAATCACCCGTATCACTAAATGCAGTATCTAAGTAATCTGTAAAGTTACTATCTGTAACTTGCCAATCAAGTAATCCTTGACACTTACTTTTTAAATGTATAAACCCAAAGTTACTTGGAGGACGAACATAGTCGTCCCAGTTAAGTGTTTTAACTGCCATGCCATATACTTCATCAGTGTATGCAACTTCATTTGTTTTGTGTCTCATAAACTCGTGTGCATACTTTTCCCAATGATGATATATGTCTTCAACTTGTAAATAAAACTCTTGTGCTTTGTGACTTTTACGAAAGTAAGTTAATGCACTATAGGCATTGTAAAAATTGTTTTGTATAAATGCTTTGCGATAGTAACTGTCGTCTGCTATTGTATTTCGAAATGTATAAACAGTATTTGTAATTGCAACAGGAAAGTTTCTAGCACCTACTACGTCCCACATATGATTTACATCTGTAGTAAACAACATGTCAGCGTCCAGTTTAATAGTTTCATCATACGGAGTCATATGATATACTTTCCATTCGTTCTGAAGTTTCCAGTTATGCATAACTGCTTCATCAGTCCATGGAATAATTTCTACATTGAATACATCTAAGTAATGTTTAGGAAGACGTTCTCTATCTTCTTCAGTCATGCCTACAGTTAAATCAGTTGGGCCTTTTGTTTGACTTGCTTTAAGACTTAGTGCTAGTGCGTAAGCCATGCGTGGATAGTCACCAAACTTTTCACTGTATTGTGCAAACGTAAAGTAACCTTTACTCATGAGTACAACTCCATAAAGCGATCATAATGTTTTTCAATTTCAACTTTGTTTACCAAGTGTACATTTGTATCTCTTAGTAATACAGGATAGTCATCAGTTTGTAATACTATCTTGCCATAGTCAACTTGCAGTATCTGTTCAGGAGGATAACTGTTAATTTGTCTGACTGGCAAAGGCTTCATGTATCCATCTTCAAAGCCTCCAAGTATGTGACTTGCTATTGCGGCAGTAACATCATTGCGATAGTAATGATAAGGAGAACGAAAAGTCTTTTTATAAAAAGCATGATTCTCTTTTACAAACTTTGCAAACTCAAACCATTGTTCAGCCTCTTTACATTTTTTAAAATACATTACTGTAAACCAATGTACTCTTGGAAAGCCATCAGCAACAACATTTTCAGTAACATGCAGTTGCGGCTTTGCAGGAAGTCTAGTACTAGTATTCATAAGCATAGGATTATTATTTCCCCACACTTCACCTAGTACACTATTTTGTATAATGTAATCAGTATCTAATAATAGTGTTTCATCAAATGGAGAAAGATCGTAAGCCATTAATCGATCAATGTTATGCCATTGAATCTTCTTAGGTTTACCATCTATATAAAAAGGGCGTATGTTTGCTTCTGCTGTAGACTTGTAGTCAACTATGTGATCAAAAATACTAACGTCATCAGTTAGTTCATCTTTGTTTGTGATTAGTGCTACCGGAACATTTAAGTAATGCTTTGCCAATGTTGCACATACTACTGCTTGTTTAACGTAATTAAAGTCTAAGTTATTATTTGCAAAAAGCAGAACACCTTTAGTTCTGTTCTGTGAAGTCATAATCTATTAATTCTTTGACCGTTCTTGCTTTGCGAATTCTGTTTACTTCTGCTAATGCTTGATTCATTTCTTGTGCAAACTTTTCCATGCACGTTGCTTTGAATTCTTTTACATTATCAATTTGTGAAGGTATGCCGTTCATGTCTGAGATTACTGCGGAGTCGTAACCAGAACGTTCTAGTAGATCTAAAAAAGATAAAAGCTCACTATCGATCTGATATAGTCCGCCAAGATGACCGATTGTGAGCTTTTCATTTATTAACTCTTTTAGTAGAGTAAGTTGATTTCTTTGAACAGTATTGTATTTCGATTGATCGAAGACTGCTTCTATTTTATTCATAAATTTTTTCCCAATAAAATAAATTATAGTAAGGACAAACTAATGCCCTTACTATTAATATACTATATAGGAGATATTAAGTCAACCTAAATTTTATAGGCCTTCGCTACTTGTAACTGTTGGTGTTGCAATAGTATAAGTAGATGACTTTCTGAATCCAACTTCGATAGTTGAGCCTGCTGACACTTCGTCAACTGTACTTGGTGCTACCGGTGTGTGGGAGTCAGTTAATGTTGTATTAAAGTACACTCTATGATTTGTTGTATCTAGTTTTGCATTGATAACAATATCGTTACCTGCATACTGACCATCACCAATGTTTGTACCTGTGAAAAGTGCGGCATATGAAGTTGTTAAACCAGAATATGTAGCACTACCACTAATTGTTCCACCTGAGCCACTTCTTGTTAGTGTACTTAGGCCCATTTTAATTGTGCCAATTTTAGTTGTAAAAATACTTCTCCAGTTATTATCCTGGTCTGTTGAACCGTTTGGATGTGTAAAGGAAATGTGTATTTCTCCACCTGTGTTAAAGAATGCATCAGCAGCCACTTGCGAAGCAAACTGAACGTACCATTCTGCGTTGATTGTGTCACTCCAAACTGCACTTCTTGTGTCAACTGTAGAAGCTGCAACAGTAGTTTGTTCTCCTGTGTCCACGTTATTTTTATTTGCGTTGATAGCCGTTACCGCTGCACCCAAGTCATATGTAGTTGAGCCTGCAGTTGAACCATCTAATGCCTCAATAGTATCACCTGTACTCAATGCTGCCGCGGGCAAGTCAATTGATGTACCTTGGTGAGTTGCGGCTAGTTTTACCGCTGCAATTAAACTTGCCCAACTACTTGCGTTAACTGTACCGGATGCACTGACACTTGACAAAGACGTCTGGCCGTAGCCTGATGTACTTTGGTATGATGCAGAGTTTCCGATGACTGTATTAACAGTACCGATAAAGGTATTGTAGTCTGTTGCAAGTATAGTATTACCTGAACTGTATGTCATTTTTATCCCCTAATTAAGATCTTTATTAGTTAGTTTATTTTTACAAAGGCTTCGATGGATCCTTCGCCTTCAGTGTATTTATTTTCAAGAGCTCTTCCAATAACATTAAAGGCCGTAATTTCATCACTCTTGGCTGCTCTAGCAATACCGTTCCCGGCACTTATTAGTCGCTCACCTTTGTTGACTTTTCCTGTTACTAAAACTGGAATACGTCCTGCCATTGCTACTGGTGGATGTGTTTCATCTGCACCTGCACCTGCATTCATTAAGTATGCTGGTCTAGTACTGATTACTCCAAAAACACTCTCACTGCCTTCTTCGGCCACTCTGGTTATCTCTTCTGCTCCTCCTAGTGCTACCACTGTTCCAGGAGCGTATGCGGTATCAGCCGCAAATCTTTCTGCCAAGTCAGCATATTGAGCTTCACTGGCTGTACCACTAAATGTGGCTGCATGTATAGTTGCATATCTTTTAGTAGTACTTCCAAAATCTCTAGTGTTGTCTACATCAGGTTCAATTACACCTTGAATAGTATTTCCACCAGTATTTAAAAGAACACCAGCACCACCGCCACCACTTAATGCATCATCAACATAACTCTTTGTTGCTGCCCCTAATGCACTTGTTGGTTTTGCGTTTAGTAATAGTTCGCTTGTTGCACCATCGATTGTCATAACCGTTGTTGAAACACCACCGTCATTAATACGGAAAAGCATGTCACCATCACTAGTCTGGTTTTTCATAATTACGTTGTCACCAACTACTTCAACTGCGAAGTCATTATCAGCACCTACTGTTAATCCACCATCATTTGCAATTCGCATACTGGTGTTAACAACTGGAGCACTATCTCCACGTAAATAATTGGCTGCCGCTACTCCCCCAAGTTTATCTGAATCATCAGCAGTTCCATGAAACTTAGCAGCCGCTAAACTACTGTTTAACGTATATCCTTGTTTGATTGTAGTAAAGCCAGTTATACCACTTTGTGGTGTAAAGTCTGCGTCTTTACTAATAATAGCAACGATAGTATCACTGTTCATCATTTGTACTACTACATGATTTGCTGAGGTACTATCTGTAATGGTTGCAATAACAGGTCCACTTTGTCCAGCACCAGAACTAAATGCAGGACCTACTAGTGTCCATGAAGATCCGTTGTAAACTTTAAGTTGGTTGTTACTTGTGTCCCACCATAAGTCACCAACAACACCTGTTGCCGGCTGTGATGCACTTGCAGTAGAAGAACTAACAGTTTTAAAAGTACTACCTGTGTAAACTTTTAATAACGCATTGCTAGAATCCCACCATAGTTGGCCAGCCAGTGGTGATGTTGGAGCAGTTGAGTTTGAAAAGTTTTCAAGCAGTGCAACATAATTTTCATTAAATGCTTCACCGTAGCCTGAATAGTTCTTTCCAATTAGTGTTAAGTCTGTGGTTGTATCAATAGTACCATCGGCAATAGTTGCCAGTACCGCACCACTTGTTTTGTTAATTGTATAGGCCATTTATTTTTGCTCCAATATATAAATGTATTTATTCGATTTTAATATATCCACTTTATTAGCTCACTGAGCTTAGGTTAGTTAACGTCTGGATTCTAACTGTATAATCAATTTGAATCAATCTGTTTAAACTTTTTTGTACTGGGTGGAACACCACGTGGGTTAACAGTTTACCTGTTCCTACTGTTCCGTTCCAGCTCTTTAATCCTAGCTCGTCAAACACATAAGTATCATCAAAGTTACTAGCATTATCGAATGCCGCTTGTCCACTTGGCTCACCATAGTCAAGTAAACAGCTAACAATAATATCTGTATAAACAAGACTTGTAGTATGGCTAACTGTAATCTTGTTTCTTACTGGATCGTTATTCAAACTACTTGTATCATCTACAACTTTATAGTAAGTTGGGTTATACAAATCTGCACTTTGTCCAGTGCTGTTTGCTGGCAAGTATGTTATAACTCCTGTAGGGTCAACACTTGTACCACCGTTCCCAAAATGCATTTCGTGAACGTATCCTGTTGTTTTATTAGCCAAACTGTTTGCTAATGCTTCACTCATATTTTCATAATGAATTGCATTGCGTTTGTTTACAAACACTTCGCCTGATTCAGGGTCAAAGATCTTAATGTGACCTTGTACTTGTACCCCACTTTTCTCGTCTGGCTTTTTTATCATTTCATTTTTCTCTTTTTTAGTATTGTTTTCCATATTAAACTTTCAACATGCACTCAACTAATTTTTCATCAGCATCTGTGTTTGTTTCAATTGCAATACCTACTAACGGACCTGCTCCATCGCTACTTGCACAACCATTTGCGTGTGCAAACACAGCTTGTCCTTTATTTATGGCACCTATAACACGGACCGGAACACGTCCAACCAATGCTATACTAACACCATCAAGTTCACTATTCATTAAGTATGCTGGGTTTGTACTTACAACACCTGCTACATAAGGACTTCCTGACCATGAAGTTGTTTCAGCGTCACTGTATACACCATCTATTTCCATAACAGTTCCTGGTGCATACTCGGCATCTGCAGTATACTTTTCTGCCAAGTCAGCGTATTGTGCCGAACTTGATACAGTAGTTGCATTTGTTACTGATAATGTTTCTGTACTTGGAACATAACTTAAAACTCCACTATCTGTTTTAGTGGCTTGGTATCCAGTGTTTCCTGGACTAAAAGTTATATAGTGTGTAGCAGTACTTGTACTGTCTTCTGTAATTTCTACTCTATCAGTTTTTGTACTGTTCTCAACATTAATACCTGTTCCGTTAACTGCAAAAGTTACTGTGTCTCCGGTAATACTTGTATCAATACCACTACCACCTGTAAACGTTAGTGTATCAGCACCTGTTGTAATAACATCACTTCCGCTATCAGAAGCAATATTAAATGTACCACTGACTGCACCTACTTGATCATCTACATATTTCTTTGTAGCCGCTTCTTGGTCTGAAGTTGGATCTACTACACCTTTAATTTTATTTGTGCCTGCATCAATATCACCAGTTGCACTTAAAATTATATCACCTGATGCACTTGCAATAGTATTTGCACTTACACTTAAATTACCTGCTTTAAGTGTACCTGCATTAAATGTTCCTGCAGTAATACTCAAGTTACCTGTACTTGCACCTGTAAATGTTCCAGTACCAACTGTGAACTCATCTGCACTTTCATCGTATCCGATAAATGCGTTTGCATCATCACCACGTTCGATAACAATACCTGCGTCATTGGCAGCCGATCCAGTTGTACCAGTTGCTAGTTCAAGTATGCTATCGCTAATAGTTGTATTAGTAGTTGCTACTGTAGTTGTTGTTCCATTAACTGTTAAGTTACCACTAAGTGTTAAATCTGCAAATGTTGGACTAGCACTTGCGTTAAGTGATATACTTGGAGTTGTGCCTTCACCAGCACCTCCACCTGTTACAGTAATTCCTGTACCACCTGTTACTGTTGCTACATAACTACCTGTTGTGTCAGTACCTAAAGTAATACCACCTGCTAGTGTTGTTGCAATACTAACGTTTGCACTACCATCAAAGTTACCAGTACCTGTTACTGCACCTGTTAGTGTAATATCTCTTGATGTATGAAGTGCTGTTGCAGTTTGAGCCTGCACATTAATAGTTGACGGTAAACCAAGTGTTACTGTCTGTCCTGTTGCAGTTGAAGTAATTTGATTTGCAGTTCCAGTTAATGTTAAGTTCTGTGTGCTAAGATCAACTGTAATAGTGTCCGCGGCATCATCAATAATGTCAAGTGTTCCACTGCCTGCTAAACTATCAACATATGTTTTGTTAGCGGCATCTGTTCCTGTAGTAGGAGCCCCTACGTTTACAATTTTATTTGTTAAAAAGTCAACGTCTCCACTTGGCACAAACGATAAGTCAACTGTGTTTGCTCCAGTATTTTGATAGACGACAATTGGTTGTGCAACAGATCTAATTGTATTAAATTCTAAGTTAACACCTGCCTTTTGTTTAAAAACTCCAACACCTGTACCTACGTTCGAACCGTCATTGGCTTCACCACCTGATGCTCCAGGAGCCGCTAGTGGTTTAAAGTTTGCTCCATCCCAAGTTAACACGTCACTAACATTTGGTGCAACAGTTGTTGTATCTACATCACTAAGAGCGTCAACACTGAGGGCGTTTACGGCTGTTCCTACTCTTGCATCTGTGTAGTATAAGTTTGGCGAACTGCCTGAACCTTCTGCTAAGTCGTTTGTAGTTTTATTTCCAAAACTTGTGTTAAATCTTGTTTCAGTGTAGTAAAAGTTTGTACTACCTTCTGCTATATTATCTGATCCTAATGTAACTGCGTCTTTAAAACCATTTACACTTGTAACATAGTCAAGTTCAATTGTGTTGACGCGATTGTTTACATCATCAAAGTTACCATCTAACTCTTCAAACGTTAGTGGTACACTCTTATTTCTTCTAAATGTAATTGCCATTTTATTTCCTTCTTACCCCTCAGTAAAATACTATATGTTTATTTATTCATTAATTTGAACGTAATTATCATTCACATAGTCTGCATTTAAATATCTTCCGTTCTGATTATATGCAATGTTAACAATAGGTATTGTACCAGCATATTCAGTTAAGAACTTTGCTTGTTGTGTTGTGTGATACTGTAAACTATCAGTTGTACTAGTCATATTATACCAAACATTATCATATGGATTTGGTATTTCCTGTCTTAGACTTGAATCAACTACTAGGTCACCTACATAGTGTCTAAATGCAATAGCAGTTCCCATTGTACCTCTACGTAGGTTACTAAGCACATTACCATCTTTCTTCCAGTAAGTAATACGCTCATTACCGATAAAGACTACTCCAGGAATGTTACCTGCTAAGTCTGGATCTGCTAATCTAGTGCCATCATCTACTGTAATTTCACTATCAGATCTGTTTAATGCTACTGCTATTTTTGTTGTAGCATCTTCGATCATTCTAGTAAATCGTGTTACGCCAAGTACGTCTTTCCACATTCTCCAGGCAATTTGCTTTTTAATTGTTTTATCGCTGAACTGATTAACAACAATAATATCATTAGTTGTAATTGCCTTTTTAATTACTAAGTCACCAGCACTGCTAACTTCGTAGTCTGTGCTAACACTTAATTTAATTCCGTTTAGTGTAACCCAAATATAATTAACATCTGTTATTGTTCTGTACAAGTCAAATAGCGGACTGTTAATAACTGCTATACTATCGCTATCAAAATTTGATGCGTCATAACTGTCACCGTCATATCCTATTGTAATGGTTACTTCACTTGCTGTCAACCCCTTAAATGTCTGTGCAGTAATTTCCAATGTATCGTGGTTACTAAATGTAGTTGTATTAAGTTTAGTACCATTAGTAACCGGTAAACTACTGTCTAATGTAAGTTGATTTCCAACTACTGTATATTCAGCATTTGTATTATCGCCTATTGCAATTTTTGAACCACTTGTTGGAGCACTGTTAAATGTAACTGTTCTTGGATCAGTTCCAACTTGTGCATCTAATGTCCAGTCTGTGTTAGCCGCTCCATTAACATATATGCTAATGTCTGAAGCAGTAATAGTTGCATGATCAATGTCTGCGTTATCTGTTAGTTCAAAAGTAGTTGTAGTTCCATCACCTGTAAAGTAACTGTAAACTGCAGGACGTAATCTATTTTCGTTTAGTTCAACAAATAGTTTTGCATCAGTCGGACCATCATAAAATGGCTGATTATCCATTGTAAATGTTCTTAACGAACCGTTCATTACAAATGTATCTTGAGCAACATGACTGTATGCAATCTCAACACTCTCATCTAAGTTAAACACAAATACATGTATATGTGCTCCAAGTGGCGGTGCCGTATTAAAAGTTAATACTCCACGCTCACTCTCATCAGCAATGGTATGATTTGTTTTAACACCATTAACTAATACTAAAGATTGTTTTGCTAAGTCTTGTTTAACAGGAAGTGTAATTTTTGTATCTGTTCCGTTGCTTATGTACACAACATCAAGTACCATATTTTGTCCAGTTGTACCAATGTTTATAATATCAATTATATCATTGTTACTAGGAGCAGTATTAAACACAACTTCAAAAGTTGAATAGTCTAATGTAAACTCATCTGGCTGTACCTTACCCTGTTGTGCAGTGTAAATCATAATGTTGTCACCATATAGATTATCTAATGGCATAAAACTAAATCTAACATCAGTACCGTTTGCTCTATGCTTAACAACATCAATCTTTGGACTTAGTGCAGTTCCACTTTCAAGTGAACTAGGTGTTTGATATATTTCCATATCTAAACTGTCAAACACTCTACCCGGAATAAACTCTTCCGGTGAATGTGAATTGTATTCATCAACAAACTTGCCGCCAATGATATCAATGTCTTCTGGTCTTGTTCCAAGTAAACTATCACCAAATCTATTTTCAAGTACTTGTGCTACTGTTAAACCTTCTGTTAGTATAGTTTGGTTTTCTGTGTATCCAGACTCAACATAATCAAAGTCTACAAATGCACCTGCCTCTAGTTCAGCACCAGTAATAGCAATATTACTTGCAGTAATATTTGTATCAGCAACACCTGAAATCATTTTAATACCTTCAGGGCCTACTTCAAAGTTATCAAAAGGTACTGAGTCAAACCCGCCTCTTGCATAGCCAGGTTCTTGATCAAATGTTGGTCCAATTATTTTATTACGTGGATATTCAATTCCATAGAATAAATTTTCTAATTGTTTTGCTGGTTGTGTACTTGTTGGTTGATAGTATGCAATGGATCTATCCATTGCGTTTGTAAATGTTTCATCAGCAATAACTGTCAAGTTGTCACTTGTAAATGTTACTCCACTAGTAAAGTCTATATTGGCAGTATATGCTTCGCCTAAGTGTGTAATCTTATCTCCTGCGTTATATGAAGTTTCTCCTGCCCACTCCTTAACTTCGGAAGTATACTTTATTCTATCAAACTTTAAAGTACTCTCAAATGTTCTTATTTGTTCATTACTGAGTCTTGCATATGCTTGTGCAGTTGTTCCTGCACTATCACTAAATGTAACTGTTGGTGTTGAAGTATATCCAGTGCCTGGATTTGTTACTGTAACACTAGTTACAACACCTGTATCAATAACTGCTGTTGCAGTAGCACCAGTTCCACCACCACCACTAATTGTAATTACTGGAGGAACAGTATATGAAGTTCCTGCATTTTCAATTACTAATTCTTTTACAATAAATGTTTTGTTTGCATTGTATGGACTGTTTATACCTGCTTGTAGTCTTGCAAGGTCATCTGCACTATTTGTATTTGGCTTTCTGTAAAGTCCAAGATCAGTATCATAATAACTTGCAACATCAAAGTCTGTAACATCACCATCCCACGGCTCAGTATTATCGTAGTTTAATACATACTCACGTATCTTTGTATGATAAGGTTTTGCTTCGCTAATAAAATCATTAACGTAACTTTGATTATCTCTTCTGTAATATGGTAAGGCATCAAGTGCTCTAATGTTATGATTAACACTTACAAAACTTGTTTTAAATAACCAGTCTACATAAGGTTGCTCATCAAGTATATAATATATTATTGCCATAATTAAATTGTTGTACTTAATTTTTAAGTCTTCAACAAGTATATGGTTTAGTACACACTCGATAATTTTTCTAGTTTCAACTTGTGGCTCTTGATCAAATAACTGGAAGTCAAATACTTCACTATCAAAACCGTAACGGTTCTTTGTATAGTCGTATAAACTTGTTCCTAGTTGTAATGTACCATTTGCAATACCAACTGTTGTGTACTCTTCACCGTTATAATATAACAGTTCCCATGCACCACCATTATCAACTTTAACAACTTCGCCACTAACTACTCCAGTTAAGTTAACTAAGTCTTTCTTTAAGTCTACTAAATGATTTATATATGTTGTTGCACTATATCCTGTTGCATACCAGTCTGTATAATTCCACTGATTCTTAACATCATAACTTTGTAACTTTACAAGTGTCCATGTATTATTTTCTAGTTTAGAATATATACTCCACAAGTTTTGTACATTGTCGTCGTTTGCTACAAGAACTCTCCAACCAGTTGGGCGTTCTCTAAGTCTTACAAATCCTAGTTGTTCTTGATTTTCAACACGTTGGTTCCACTCGCCACTGTTTACTGTTGGCTCATTGTCTTCTTCAAGTAATCCACTAATGTCTCTACTAATTGCAATAGGGTTTGCAAGTAATATAGGATTAACAACATCGACAAATGTTTTTAATGCAGTGAATCTATTAACAAACATACTCTGTCTTGGACGGAATTGTACGCCGTGTTGTTGTGTAATATTTAAATTAGTATCTGGTACTTGATTACCTTTTGTATCAGCACCAACTAAACTATCTACAAGTTTACGTTCTATGTTAGTAGGTAATGATTGTTCTGCATAACCTTCTTTAATAATACTCCACTCAGTGTGTAACACTTGATCGTTTTTCTTAACGTCAAAGTCAACTGCAAGAATAGTATCATTGTCAATAATATCACTGTTTATATTGTAGTTAACAATATCACTTGCACTTGCAAATGCCACATACTTAATTCCGTATGTTGTAGGATCTACAATAATTTGTGCAACGTTGTATGGACTTACTGTATGATTTTCAGTAATGTCTCTAAGTCCTCTAACCCAGAAGTAATACTTTGTTGTAGCACTTTGGTTAGTATAAGTTGTATTTGTAACAAATAAATTTTCGTTGTAAACTACACCATCACCGGAGTATGCACTTGGCACTACGTTACTTTCAACCCAACTATAAACATCAATAGTACTTCCAGGAAATACTGTACCCCAGAATGTGCTACGGTATGCCCAGTCGCCTTGTTCTGCATAGTTGTATTTTACAGTTGCAAGATCCCACCAAATTTTACCAACTTGCTTTGAACTCCAAGTACTTGCACCTTCGGCGGCATATACTGCTGGATCCCATAATGTTTTGTAATCAATATTTTCATCTGCTAGTCCTGGTATCTTTCCTTTAATAGGATCAATCCAGTCATAGTAATTAATAATTTTATTTGTTACTTTGTTGTAACTGAACACTCTGTTAATACGTTTTGGGTCAACTAATTTTGACTCTTGCTCACTAAGTTCAAACACACTGCCGTTAAGTTTATATTCAAACACACGACCTGAGTTAGTATAAGTGTTATCATCATATGGAGTTCCAACAAAAATTGTTGTTCCTACTACTGCAAGATCAGAACCAAATTCATCATTATCTTCAACAGTTGTATTTGCTAACTTTTGTGTTTGTATGTAACTATCGTTTATTGCTTGATACACATAAACATTACCGCCACGTTTTCTTCTGTCAACAAATTCAGTTGCTTTACTATCAATAGTTAATTCGTTACTATCAAATGTACATGCTGAATCAAAAATACTAGTTGGTGCGGCAATACTTAATACACTTCCATCACTGTTAACTGCAATGGACTTACCAAATTGTTGTAAGTCTGTTTGTGCATCTTGTGTAATATTATGAACTAGTGACCAGTCATTGTTTGCATACTTGTGTACACTTACTAGTCCACTTTCACTTTCAAATCTATCTAAACCTGGACTACCAGCAAATACTTTTAAACCGTCATGTGTTATTGCGACATCTGTACCGTAAAAGGAATATTCGCCTGTTACTGATGCAGTTAATGTTTTTTGTAATGTCCAACCAGTTCGTCCACTGTCTGTTGTAGTTGCACTATCGTCTGTTGTTAATAATTCACTGTCCGCAGTTTTAAAGTCTACTGTTGCATCAGCAGTATAAATGTAAACTGCACCACGTTGTGTTCCTGCACCGTCTTCCTTAGGTGCACCAACAACAAATGTATCACCTGTTGTAGTTGTATCAATACTTGAACCAAAGTCTGAACCACCATTACCGGTAACTACTTTTCTTTGGATTATGTTTAATCCTGTGTTTACTTTTACAATACTTGATAATGGCGGAGTAACAGTAAATGTCATTAACCCATTTACAAGCGTATAGTCTACACCTTCAATTTGAACTACGTCTTCTAGTGTAACATTTCTACCAGCAAACATTGGTACAAGTGAAGTAACTTTATTAGAACCGTCTGTAACTATTGTATCTTCAACTTGACTAATTTCAGTAACACCTACTGCTTGTTCAATGTCTAAAATATAAACTGAAACATTACCCGGTGAACCAACAAACAGACGCTTACCGTTCTTACTAAACTTTACACTTTCTCCTAAGCGAGTAGCACTTGTATCACTCCATGCAAGTCTTAATTCGTAATCGCCTGTAGTTTTGTTTAACTTGTAAACAAATACTGCACCTTGTCCTGAGTTTGTTCCTGGTGCTCCAACAACAACTGTTTCTTCAAATACATCTACACTATGTCCAAACTCTCTAACTGTTACATTAGTTGGAACAAGATTTGTACTTTCACTTAACTTACCTTCAACGTTTGGTGTATACACTACTGCTGAACCGTAAGTTGAAACAGTTGGCATACCAAACGCAGCCAAGCTCTCATCACTGTTTACTGCAATGCTATGTCCAAAGCGTCCATCTGCAAAACTGTAAATGCCAGGAGTGAATGTATAGTTGTTTACATATTCTTTTGTTTTTTCAAATACTGCCCACTTGTCATTGTAATCATCAATGAATACTTTGTCATTTAATTTCCAGCCACGTGTCGGATTAAAAGAACTAAGTGTAAGTTCATCTGCAAAACGTATACTGGTAAATTTCATTACTACTGCTTCACCAGTTACATCAAGTCCTTCAACTTTCTCATCTGTTTCAAAACTTTTTAAGCCAGTTGATCTTAGTATTCTATGTACGCCACTACCTTCTCCAAAACCTTTGATAACAATAAAGTCATCTGGCTGAAGTGTATGTTGTTCGTCTGTTGTCCATAGTATTGTATCGTTGTTACTTGCTTGTGCAGTTGTTACAACTACCTTTGTTACATCTAAGTAATACATGTTCCAGTCAAGTGTAAGATCATTAGCAACGTATAAAACGTAACCAGTATCCATACTAGCAAGACTTGAATCTAAGTTTTGATAAGAAGTAATATTAAACAGTGTAGCGTCAGCATCAGTTAATTTTGCATAACCGGCATACGGCAATGCATCACTAATAATTCCATAGTCGTCACTTAGCGGTATCCACTTGTCAGTTATTGTAGGAGGTGCTTCGTAAAATTTATTTACAAGTAAGTTGTTGACACCTTCTTCTTTTTGTTCTATACTAGGAATAGTATGAATTACTGAAGGATTACCTTTTGTATCATTTTCTTTAAGTTGTATTTCAACTCTGTTGTTTACATCAGTACCGCCATACTCACCACTGCGTATTGCCCATTCTTCAAACATATTGATATCTGAAGTTGTGTTATCTAACTTAGCACGGAGTAGTTTGTCAATTGAATTCTTAGTACCCTTCTCACGTATCATACCTTGATAAAACTTTATCTGTGATGTATCGTTAAGTCCTAAGTTTTCTAAGTAACTTCTTGATTGATAACCAATAACACTCTTACCAAATCTGTCAGCATCACTTTCTAAGTTGGATTCATCTAAATCATAAAATGATTCAAAGTTTCCACCTAGTGTGTCCCAGTTAGGTAATAAGCCTAATTTAAAACTATCTGTTGGTGCCCATTGATTGTAATCAAATGCACTACCACTTGTGTGTTTTTGTACTGCGGTATATAACTTATCATTATATTTTACAATAGCACCTTTAGAGTAATCTGTATTTTGTATAAACGGATCTACAGTTCCACGATTTAAAATAAATCCTTGTGCAGTTAAACTTCCGTCCCATCCTTGTGTTCTCCAACCTACTAAACGTAATCTGTTTTGTCTGTTGCCTAGTTCTGGTTGATATACAATATCATTAAAGACTGTTGTATTATTTAAAACTAACACATGCTCGTATTGTACTACTTTAAGATCTGCGTAATAAATTCCTCCGGCATCTGGTGCTGGCTCTAATTCAAAACTGCCGTCTTCTCTTTTTGTTTTATAACTATCTATTGTTAAACTATCAAAGTTTTGATTTAGTACTGACTTGCTACTTCCTAAGTCAGTAACAAGACTGTCAATCATTCCATCTTCACGATTGAACTGTAAAAAGTTAGCACTAGGACTTATACTAATTACTGCACCTACGCCCCAGTTCTGCTTATTCCAATAAGCAAACTCTTTACCACTCATTGCCCAGTTGGCAGTAGTTGTTCCGTTGGCTACTTCTTCTGTACTGTTATCAAAGTCGTAACCTATTAGCGTTAAGTAACGTCCGTAACTAATTAAGAAATCAAATACTTGTTGCGGATTACTTAGCTCAGTACCATATGCAACCTGTTGTGTAAAGTCCTGTGAATCTTTATATTCATAATAACGATCATCTAAAACTGTGTGTGTTTGTACGTTGTTACTTTGTATACTAGGTATAACTGTAAAGAAAGGATTAGTATGATCGTAACCATATAACAAGTAACCTGTATCACTTCTTTGTACAATTACTCCACTGTAAGGTGCGTTTATGATAGGTCCTGTTTTTTGTACATGCAAACTATAGTCTTCATCAGGTATAATAACATTTTCACTAACTGCGTTAGGACTTACTTGCTCAGCAAGTACTTTTAAGAATTTTTTATCTGTGTAACTGCTTAACTTACATGCTAAATTAATATCCAACTTGTCAACAATATCTTCGAGTATAGTTGTTGATAGTCCTAAAAACTGCATGTAGTTTCCAACTAATGTTGAATAACCATTTACAATATTACTATCTACAAACGGAATTTTAAAGTCAGCTCTTTGTAATTGTTTGTTAGTATTGATATTAACAATATTATTTGTTAGTGTACTTCTACTAATAACATCTGTATCGTATGTCAATCCGAAATACTTTGCAGGCTTCATTAAGCCCATTGCAATTTGACATATAAATGGCCATTCACTACTTTTCATCCAGGCTGTCTGTGCAGGCCCAAAATCATTTAGTGTCCAGGAAGCATCATTGTCAAATACAGTTGAACCTTTGGCAAGTGTTTTCCACGGTGAACGTAATGTTCCGTGTTCATCTACAGGAATCATACTTAGCAAATCAGGACGAGCATAATTTGTGTTTATTGTGTGCGTGTCACTAATTCCGTCACTGTAAATCTTACCATCACGTAAGTCTTCCCACAATACTAAGTTTCCACTTGCATACGGAGCCGGACCATAACGTTGTGTCCACCAACTAGGCATTTCACTATAGCCTAACATCTCCCACGGATGTGTGTCTGGTCGATCAGTATCAAAGTAAAAGTTGTAAATGCCTCTCCAGAAACCAGGAAGCAGTTCATCAGTTATTTTGTCATTTAATTTATTATAGTTCCAACTAAATTCATTACCAGTGGAATACTCTTGATTGGTTGTCCAGTCAACTCTATTTTGTATTGCCCACTTTAGAAAGAACTTTGCAATAATATTATTCTTTTCTACTAGTGAGTAACTTGTATCTCTCCAACGTCCAGGCATAACATCATTGATGTCTAACACTTCTGACTTGTATGTTGCTTTGATGTTATTATAAATTCTATTTTCTAATTCAATTAATATATCATCTAAGTATCCGCCAAATGCACGAGTCTTACTTCCATCATGTCCTTGAATCATTTCTACATCATTAAAGTAACTTGTATCAATATATTTTACAGGCTGGTACTTTGGGTATAAGCCTAACTTACTTGGTGTAGGTGGAATATAGTTTCCAGCAGTATTTGAATAGTCAACAATTTTAATAACGTCAGTCAATGCTAGTAAGTTTTCTTTAAACTCTACTGCTGCTCTAATACTACTAAATGTGTAATCAGTTCCGTGTTGTAGTTGTACATTATTACGATATACTAGTACACTTCTACTACTGTTTGTTTCAGTTGAAAATAAACTTTCAAACTGATAACTGGTTTGTCTATCATCAGTAATAGTATATTTTCTAATCTTTTTATTAGTACCATGCCCAACCATATCACTGTGATAAAATGGAAACGTACTGCTTTTTGTATTGTTAATATTTGCAAGTATCACATCAACTGCGGCAGGAATATCATCAAAGTCTAAGTCTAGTGTATTAGCCGCTTGTATAAATTTTTGTTTAAACTTGGCATACTCACTTGCATTATACTCAACTGACTTAACAAAATTTAAGTTATTGTCTTGTAAGAATATACTTGGAAAAACCATTCCAGCACTATGATGTAATATGTTACCAGCATGTTCGCTACTGTTAATAATATCTCTTAAGTTACTAGCACCCGGATATACACCGTCAAAGTCTGTAGCAGTTTTTAATGTAGTACCTACATGGTTACGCATTTGTCCAAGCGTAATAGTATCAAACTTAGCGTTAAAGGCATTGTTACTTAAATTAACTGGTACTTGGTAATTGCCAAAATCTGTTGCAGTATTACTTAATACTTCAATAATAATTTGTGTTTTTGCAGTTGGTGCCGTTGTAAATTCAACAACATTTCTACCACCAAATGTTGTTGCTGTCCAACCTGTTGTTACTTCAACATTATCTTTGTACACTATTACACTAGGACGACTTTCAGTTGATACAATAGGCTCGGCTCCTATATCAAACTGTTTTGCATCGCCTGATGCAATGTACATAACTTCTTGATATTGTGTACTATCGTTTATTACTTTTATCCAACCGTCTGTGTATTGATGTGTGCCGTTACTATCTGTGCTACGAATAAATCCAGTGTTAATACTTTTAGTTGTACTACCTGATGTTGTAGTATATACAAATGAGTCAGTACTATAATCGTTATTAAAAATAATATCGCCAATGTTACTAAAGTTTCTATACTTTAATGCAAATCCTAATTCAGTATCACTTGCACCTGTGCCAACTGCATATGAAAATAGTTTGCTACCTACAAAGTTATTTCCAACATATGTAGTTGAATCATTTAAACTTACTCCGTTTGCATCAAAAACATCAAATAATGGTGCTTGGTTCACAAGTGTTTTTAACTGACATAAACTCCATGCAGTTCCAGTCCACTTGTAACTTTTTCCTTTTTGTTGTATTCCTTGCTTAACTGAAAACCCGGTATCAACTGCAATTATATCTGTAGTACTTTCAACTAATCTAATTTCAGTACTACCTGTATTTTGAAAGTTAACAATATTAACTGTGTAAACTTTATTTCTTACTTCTTGATTTGTGTCTGCGGCAAAAACAACTCGCATGCCTTCAGTTAATAGTACACCGTCAATTCTAAAACTGTTTGTATTTTGTACTATACTTAATGCATCAGTAGTAAAATTGTCAACTAAATCAATTGGCTCTAAGCCTTGTCGACCGTGATTAAAAAGATTTAAGTTTCTATTAAACTCAATAATAGGTCTGTTTGCTCTACTAACTTGATCTAGTGTTGGAATAGTTTTATTATATGTTGCAATAGTATTAACAACTTCTTTGTGGTACCAGTGATTACTTCTGCTCCACGCATTTCTGTCTACACTACCACGTTTGATAGTAACATAGTCTTTTGTGTCAGTAGTTGCTAGTTCGTAACTTTCGTGGTTACTTTTATCAATTAAAAAGATACCTTCGCCAACTCCATCAACAATAAATGTTTTACTTTGTTTTGTAGTTGGTAATACAGTTGTATCAAAACTAATATGTAGTCCGTTTGTAAACTGTACACCATTTGGACTTGTGTATGCAGTTTTACCAACAACTTCATTGTCAATATCTAGTGTTCTGAAGTCAGGATCAATTAATTTAATAATACCGTATCTTGTAGCATCGGTACTATCTTGATAGTATAGTGTGCTCATCGGTGCAGTAATTGCCGGTACTACTTGTAAACTGTCTACACTTGGATTTCTATAATATTCTTTTGTGCTATGAAGCGAGCCTTCATTTATTTGTACTTTTTTATCTACATCAATTGCTTGTATAGGTAGTAATGTAATCTTGCCACTACCGCCAACTTGTATTTGGAAAATACTAAATCTGTTTGCTTTAGGCAATACAGTTGTGGCATCCCAATTAGCATCATCTTCAGTTGACTGTGTAAAAATTATTGTTTTGTTTTCAAGATATAACTGTCCGTCAACACCGCCAAGTTCCTGTATTTGTGTAACTGTTTTGCCGTTAATTTGTTTATGTGTTAAATCACTTGCTAAATCAATTGATGCAATATTAACTAATGTTTGTGTAAAAAATTGTTGATCTCTTGATTTAGGAACATTGAATGTTACAGTTCCATTACTTTGTCCGTTGTTAGTTACACCAAAAATATCACGTGTACTACGATTAAAACTTATTAAACTTTTGCCTGTGTTGCCCGGCTCTGTCTGAATCCAAAACTGACTTGTTTGGTCAACAGTAAATGTATAACTACCACCACGTACCAAATATATAGTTGGATTTTTAGTAGTGCCGTATGTAGGACTTAGTGTGTAATCTGATAAGCCTGTATGTGTAACTGTGAAGTCTGTGTTAATAGGAACGTCATTTGCACTAACGGCAACAGTTCCTGGACCGTCTGGTAACCAGTAGTACTCTCCAAAGTTAATTAACTTATCGTAGTCACTGAATCCACCCCAGTTGTAATATTCTTGTTCAAATAATCTATCGTGTCTTGTTGCATTACCGCCATTAGCAGAAATGTTAGTAATTAAATCATCATACGTTACAACAAATTCAATCTCGTTATTCTTTTTATAAACTGTACTAGGCTCTAGTTGAAAGTTTTGTCTGTTAACACCTACTGTACTAATATATGGATCGTCAATACTATAACTAGGTCCACGACGTTTACCAACAAAGCCGTCAATACGCTCTAAGTTCTTACTATTAAGTAACTGGTCTAGTGTAGCATGTAGAAATTTTTCGTTCTTAACTGTTTGTAAAAACTTAGGTAAAAACGAACTGGATTTACGTTTGGCCATTAGTAACCACTACCTCCACTGGATGTTGTCGTAATAGATGATGTTCCGCTTGTTGTTGCTGAACCTGTATATACTTCACCTGTTGCTTTAATGTTAGAAGCCGTAATAGCATCTATCACTGCAACGTCGTTAACTGTTGCGGCGTTAACAAATATTTCATCATGTTCGCAACTGATTTGATATAAACTACCAAATGCTTGTGTTCCACTTGTTGGAACAATCACAACACTATTTAAGTAAGGTGTAAGAGTAGTATGTAAGTAAGCACTTAGCTCACTAAAGAAAAATGTTTCACCAAAGTCCCAGTTTTCAACTGCAAAGTATTCATTAAGTGCCATAACTAGTTTTGATTTAATTTCACTGTCACTAATACTGTAACCTGGATTTTTAACTACTTTAAAACTTGCACGGAGATTAGCATCTGCTTTTAAACCAAACAGTGGCTTAAACTTTGCACTATGCATTACAAGTGCATCACTTAAACTTTTGTAACCTTCTAATGAGTTGAACTGACTTCTTAAACTATTTACTGTTGGCTCTGCTGGCAAACTAATAGTTGCAGTTGTGTCTTGTACATACTCAACATATGCATCACTGTAGTTTTGTGTCAGTAAGTATATGTCAATGATGTTACCCGGACTTGGGTCAATACGTCTATCGTTTGGTGCATGGTGTGAGTAATGAAACTTAATTGCATCACGTCCTACACGCACTTGGTAATCAAGACTTTCAACTGCTAATTTTGTTCCAGTTGAATTGCTTATTACATAAAATTTATCTTCAGTTACTGCATACATTACTTGATTTGGTAACAAGTTACTAATTTGTGCATCAATGGCACCTTTTGTTTCATATGTATGATTTACTGTACCGGCTGGCATTGCTACATACTTGTCAAAGTTATCATAGTCTGCTTGTCTCTTTAAAAATACAAACTTTCTATCAGCAACTGGTCCAGTTGGATCATCAGTGCCAACTACCATGTCAAAAATATCTGGATTGTCAATAATGCCGTCATCATCCTGATCAGCAAACGTTATTAAAATCTTTGTGTTGTCATTGTAACCATCAGACTCAGTTACAACATTGTAAACGTTCCATTCAAGATCTCTTATAAGAGGAGACGCAGTTACTGGATCTGCATTTACACCTAATACACTAATTGTATCTTTCTTTGTAAGTCCTGTTACTGGATCATAAACTTTGCTTGTCTTGTCGTGATAGAAACGTGTTTCCTGCTCACTAGTAAAGAAGTATTCAAGTCCTCTATATGTAACTGTGTAAGTGCTTCCGTCTGTTGTAAACTTAATTAACCAACTAGCATCTTTGTTTGTAGTTGATGTGTCTTCTGAAAAGTCTCTACTAAAAGTATTGCCTGTGCTTATGTCTCTATTTTCAATAACATACCAAACGTTATCTAAATAATCAAAACCTATTGCAAAGTTTTTATACTGTTTAATGTTTGTAAAAAGTGTACTTTCAAATGCACCCGGTAAGTCTGACTTAAAGCCAGGTAATATAGTTTGTGCTATTGCAGTTGATGGAATGTTTTCATTTAATCTAATTGCACCAGTTTGTGCAGTTACTAGTCCATCAGCGGCACCTATGCCATTGTTATTAATACTAACAATACCGCTATACACATTTTTCATACTTCCATAGTGATTTGGTTCACCGGACATTAATGTTCCGTTTTCCATAAAGTGCTTACCTGTCGGCGCCGCAAACTTTAACATGCCACCTACTTTAACAAAACTTCTATTGTTACCTGATGAAGTTCCTATTTCTAGTACTTCTCCTGCATCGTTAGTAAAGTATCCAGTACTATAGTTGCTACCAAAACTTATACGGTTCCAGTTAACATTACTTCCTGTTAATGCTTTACGTTCGTAGTTTGCAAAGTAAAAATGTTCCATTTCATTACTACGAAGTAAGGGCTCAACAGTATTTTTAAGTATGTTAAAAATATCGTTATCTGTAACCCATGTAAATGTTACATTGTTTAAAAATTCGTTTCTGTATAACGCACCATCGTTAGCATATATGTTTGTACTAGAATACTTTCCAGTTACATCTTTAACATCTAAGTATCTACTAATACCACTACTTGTTCTGTTAATTGCTTTACTTTTAATAACGTTATTAAAATTAGTTAATGGAAAAATATTATAGTCTTCACCATTAATCATTCTGTTTTGTGTGTAATACTGTTGTGGTGCTTTTGATTTAATATCTGCGATTGTATCTCTTGCACTTGCATTATCAATTGTATATTGTAAACTTAGTCCTACACTTAGTTCTTCAATTGATCCAGTCTTACTAACGTAACTTATATTAAGTTTTAATCCGTTAATATCATTTGGCTTAATACGATATGATCTTCCGTTACTTGTACGATAGAATGTACGGAAACTACCATTTGGAATATCTGAAAATACTCCATCTCCAAATACTAAATCAACTTGATCATCTGTTCTACTGTTAACTGCAAACAAAGAACGTACACTTTCACTTAAACTATTATAGATAACATTGTTACCAGTTATAGCAGGAACCTTAGTCCATTCTGTGCCAGCATCTGCGTTTGCATCAAGGTTAAACAACCATACATCATCATTGTTAATTCCGTTAACATCAATACTAACAACACGATTTGACAAAGCAGTATTCAACTGAAACTCTGAAGTTTCAAGTGTTCCTTGCTTGAAGTAAAAGAAAAATCCAGTATTACTTGATCCTGCTCCTTTACCATCTTGTCTGTAAAATGTATTAAATGTATCACCGGGTCTAGGTGCTGCTTCATAAACATAATCCTTGCCCTGAAATGTACCATTAACAACTTCAAACGTCATACTCTGTCCGGCAACATCTGCAACAAACGGTACAACAGGAATTGTATCTGGTATTAAATTAATTTCATATATTTCAGTAGTAATTCCGCTTAGTGTTCCTTTTAAGCCAGGATTACCAAAACTCTGCGAGCTTGTCATAGCGGCATTTAATATTACTGCATAGTGTTCTAAATAGTCTGGGTTTGTACTATCGTTCCAAACAATAAAACTATCTGCTAAATTTCTACCTGTACTATCAAACACGCTTTCACTAGTTTGTATACTTGTAATTTTTAACATACCACGTGCAGGTTGATTACGTTTCGGATGATAACTTAATAACTTTGCTAAACGTAATACACTATCACGACGTTGTGCAGTTTCTAAGAAGTTTTCTCTTGCATTAAGATCTTGTCTAAAAGCAAGACTTTGTCCAAAGTATGCAATAAGATCCATAAGTGCAATAAATTCACTACTCTCAATGTAGTCATTAAAGTCTTCAGGATAGTTATTGCGAAGATACTGTACCATAGTGGTACGAAGTGTTTCAAAGTCATAACTTTGAAAATCTGCGTCTTTGAATGTTTGATAAATCTTTGTCCAGTCTTCTGAAACAAATAAACTATTTTGACGTTCACTAGTGCTCATTTAAATATACCCAGTTCCTTATATTGTAGTATTTATGCGTTTTATAAAGTGCGTATATTATTAAGCAGTTGCTTTTCCACTTTGACTATCAAACGTAACTACCATGTCTTCGCTATAGTCACCATCGGCATATGCTATTGCTAACTCTACTTGCAGCCCATGTTCATACTCTGCAACATCTAACGATCTTAATACTATCCTCGGATCTGATTCAACAATATTCTGCAAGTTTTCAATAACTGCATATCTTACTTCATCAGTAAAAGGATCAAAAATGTAATCCCATATTATACAACCAAACTCAGGATTCATTAATCGTTCGCCTAATCTTGTATTAAAATGATTAATTAGATCAGCACGAATTAATACTTGGTCTGTTGCCGCAGTATCTACAAAATCTCTTCCAATGCTTGTGTAACCGTAATAGTTTGCCATATCAATATTTACCTATGCTTTTTTACTCTTCTGCAAGTCTATCAGGACTAGCAGTTACTATTTCTGCAACGTAAGGTGCCTTGTTTGCTATTTTATCACCTAGTCTTGCAACTGGTTTATCATTAGCAAGTACGTTAGGACTGCCTGTAATAATCTCACCGTGGTGTCCACAGTCAGTTAAAACTAAGTCACCTAATCTAGCAGTACCTTTATTGTTTGTTATGTCGTCTGGACTTGCAGTAATAATAGTGCCACCAATTTTTAATGGAATATGACTAGGGTGACTGCACGTTCCAAATGTTCTATCACCGAGTCTTGCTACTGGTCTTCCCATTATGCCGCTCCTGTGTCAGTCCATTTGTTAGAAATACTATTCCAAGTTTTCCTAGCAATAGATAAGTTATTACTTGGTCGAGGTGCTTCTTTTACTGATCTGCGAGATGAAACATTGGCAAAGTCATCAACCCCAAATGCATTATTTAAATCTGTCTCAGTTCCGTATACTCTTGTTGTTCTTGCCATTTTTGCAAATGATTCGGTTGTTTCAGTTATGCTATTAGCAATGTCACTGAACGAGCTTAGATCTGAAAGACTTGTAATTTTTACATCAACGTTTTCTACAATGTCTCTAAAACCTTGCAACTTGTTAACTCCATCAAAGCTCAATGCTCCTGCTGAGTCAACTGCTTTTGAAACTCCTGGAAGTGATAATCCTTTAGTTGCCGCCATTGCTCCGTCAATGCCTGCAAACTTACCAATAGAACCACTAGGGTCTCCCATACTAAGTGCATCACCTAAGTTTCCTGGTGTTTTAATTCCTTGTGCTTTTATAATATCAGTTTCTAGTCCCATACTTAATTTGTCTTTGTTACCTACTGATATTTCTCCAAGTTCTGCTTGTGCTTCAAGTATAGCCGCATCAAGTTTTGCAAGTGCTACCATTTCAGCAACACTTCCATCCTTTAATGATTCAAGTCCACTAGCCATACCGTTTACACTGCTTAGTGCAACACCGGCTACTGCTTTCATATTCTTAGTTGCTTTGCCTACTGCCGCACTAAGACTGACTGGAATAAGCGGACCTCCAAATACAGGAATGTCTGCACTTGGATCTGGTGTTCCTGTCTTAGCCTCAACTACTTTTTCTTTACCGTTTGGAAAACGTTTGTCGATGTCAGCAGTTCTGCCATACATCATTACTTGTGTTTTATTGTACTCAACCTCTTTGCTTGGCAACTTATAATCAATATTGAAGTTAACAACTTTAAGGTTAGGCTTTATCATGTAATTTTTTAATGCCATTATAACGCTATTTTCTCCACTTCTTCTTCAGGTATCTCTTCAACTTTTGCACCGTAACGTTTATTCAACTGTGCTTCAGTTCCGTATACTCTAATTAATGTTGTCTTTTCTTCAAACGGACTTTCGCCTGCTTCTTCATTTGCACTTAGGTTTCTTACTTGCAATGTTTCAACAACATCTCTAAAAGGCTTTTTACGATCAATATTAAAATTAACAAGTGTGCCATTATCTTGTATACGTCTAGTGTGTCTTGGCACTTTACTTTTAACTTCTTTAGTTGCTTCGCCTACTGTTCCACTTGCTTCAAACTTACTGTTGAGCATTGCTTCTTGTATTCCTTTACAACTTAATCCGCCTGTAACACTAACCATGTCACCTAATTTTTCAACACACACGTTAAGTTTTTCTTCTGCTTTTGTCATTGCATCTGCAATAGCATCACCTGGTGTTTTCATTTCTGTAATAGGATCGCCAAACTCATCATACGTTGGATGTCCGTCATCATCCATTACAGGTACAGGAATCATTATACCACTTCCTGCTGATGCATTTACTTTAGTTGCTTTACCGTCAACTGCATCCATGTAATCGATAAATGCTTGTTCAAGTTTTGATTTCATCTCTATCTTGCCAGCATCAGTTAGTTTTGTTAGTAATGCGTTTACTTGATCAATCTTGCTAGTTGCAGTTTCTTTAGAAGCAATTATACTACTCATTGCTTCAGTTAACTGTCCTGCGGCGTCTTGTGTCTTTGTTAACATTTCTGCAGTCTTTACTTCTGTTTCAGCAGCCGTAATTGCAGTTTTAATATCTGGTGTAATTGCGCCAATAGTTCCCATAATGTTACAGGAATCTCCGCCTAGTTTAAGTGTTTTGTTTGCACCCTCTGTTAGTTTTGTTAAGTTGGTTGCCACGTCGGCGTCCATATCAAAGTTAAATGCTCTACCGGCAAAATTAAATGGCATTATTCGTCTCCTCTACTCCAAGGCTCATGTTCTGGAACCACATTGGCAATACTGCTTAGTACATCTTTGTTATTGTTAGATCCTACTAAATCATTTGTTGTCGGTGTTGACGCAACTGTTGCCTCTGGTCCGTTATGATGTATGTCACTATCTAATGCAGTGAACTTTTGATCTTCAGCAGTTCTAACATGCAAAGGTCCTTCACTTTGTATATAAGTTCCTTTTTCACTTACTGCATCTATTGTTCCATCCTCAGCATGTATTTTTACTGCGGCTTCTTTTGATTTTATATTTACGTTCATGTCTGCTTCTAAATTAATATTACCACCTGCTTGTACATTAAATGTTCCTTCGCAATGTACACTAAAGTTTCCTGCACTATAGGCATTTGTATTTCCAGTGTTGTCCATTTCAATCCAAGCATTACCACTTGCAGTTGCAACATATACAATACCTTTTTTATCGTCCATTAAGATTTGATGTCCTGTACTTGTTCTTAAACGAATCAAGTTACTATCACCTTCAACATCGCCGTCGTCCATAATAAACATGTGACCTGGCAAACGTTCCTTAACTTTTAAATCTTCTTCAGTTGCAGTTCCTTCTTCCATTCGTTCTTTTAATTGAATGTTAGTTGCTGGATCAGTGTGTACAGATCTTCCCGGAGTGCTTATTCCATAAACTGAACTATTGTTTTCTCTTTGACTACTACTAAAACTTTGTCCACGTACTGTATCGTTTAATAACCCTTGTTGTTTAAATATTTTTAATAAAGGAATATTAACTGGTCTTTGTAGTACACCTAGTGTGCTTCTAGTTTCATCTTTAAATTTTGGGTTTCTTTCAATAACCGGTAAAATATCTCTGCCAGTTTCTGCTGCTGGTAAAATATCAAATACTTTTGGATCTTCAATCCAGTTTTTACTACTAGGAATACCTGGAGTCATATGATTACTCATATCATCAATCAAGCAACCTATACAAACACCTTTATCTTTAACACCTTCAAGAAAAGTTACAACAACTCTAACTCCTGGATCGGGTGGCGACATCCACATTCCGTAACTGTATATGCCATCAAGTTGATCTTTACCTATATTGTCTTTATCTGTTTTGCCGTAGTATGGTGTACTCCATTGTATTGGTATCCAACTGTTTGTTGCTTGTTCAGGACCGCCAAATGCTGGAATGTATACTTCAATACGTCCTGTTCTTAACACGTCACTGTTGTTTTTAATAATACCTTCATAAGGACCTGGATCAACAATCTGACGTTTTTTCATTACGTCGAGGTCTGGATCAATCCTATTAAAAAACTGTTGTGTGGTTGTACTCATGTTGCTATTGTCCTAGCACTTTTAAGCAGATTTGTTCCTGCTTTTTTAGCCTTTGCTATAGTGCCTGGTTTAGGTGACCAACCACCTGTAATTGCTTCTACGCCTTCACCTATGCTATTAACATCACCGGGTGGAAATGCTTTTCCTAAACTACCTGCTTTGTCTATTGCATTCTTAACTGCATTGGATCCTGTTATTGTTTTATCAAAACTATCAGGTTCTAGTTTGTTGGCTGCACTAAATGGGTTACCAGGACTATTATTTTGTATTGCTTTTGTAAGTTGAGATTTAATATCCGGAGTTTGTTTAATTTTTAAATCCACACGCTGATTAATTTCTTTTACACTTTCGACACGCTTCTGGCCCTCAGACTTATCAACAAAATCAGATAACTGTCTGCCTCTTTCTCTAATTGCTTTTATACTCTGTGTAAACTTACCACCTGTAAATTTACTATCAACTTCAACGGCTTTGTATATGCCATTCATAGTAGGTGCAGTAACTTCTGCAAGTCCATCTTTGTCATGTCCAAATCCGCTATACAATCCTGTTTCGGTATTAATATCTTCTGGGTTTCTAAATGATAATGACAAATGCCACTCTCTGTCTGGATTTAAAGATTTATCATCTGGAAAGTAAGTTGGTGCTTCTGATGTAGCATTGCTTACTATTCTTAAATCTTGTGATTGTATAAAAGCAGGATCTCCTATAATTTCAAGAGATACTTCAATTAAATCTGCACCTGTTGAAAATACATCTTGCATAAAGTTATCAACAATCATTGAACGTGGGTCGCTTCTAGGATCGCTTATTCCTTTTGAACTTCCAACATCTATTACTGCTTCTTTATTAAATGGAGCAATAACACTAACTGAGTTAGCATCTGTCTTGGCTAAATTACCTGCGGCAAAATCTGATGGATCATATGCAGACTTTTGTGTTGGAGACTTTTTTGCCTTTTCTGCAATTTGATATAAGTTTTTTTGGTAATACGCACTATTAAACTGAATGTCAAAATTTAATATGTCGTTGTTCTGTCCTGTGTATAGGTATTTATAATCTTTAACAACGTCCTTAATAGGTGCCTGGCCAAAGTTTTCAAAGTCTTTACCGTGCATGTTATACTTTTTAATTGTATAGGTCATTTTTCTTGCAAAGCAATTTCGCTTTGTGTCCCACTTATCTAGTAGTGTAATCTTAGGAACAATTCTGTAAAAGTTAATTGGTGTGTCTTCATTTTCTTTATACTGACTAAATTGTTTGTCAGGTACTAATTGCAAGTTATCGTTCTTAACTTGGTTTGTCATGTATGTGCTTGTTCTCATTATACTGTGAATACACTGTATTAGGTTTGTACCTGCACGTATTGAATAAGACTGCTTTGACTCATTATAATTAAAGTTTTTTAAGAACTGACCTTGTGCCTTTTTAGCAGGATCGTTTTCATTTTTAATTTTTCTATATTCAACAACATCTTGTAATGTAATAGTTGATGTAGAAATATCAGGATCTACTACAAATTCATATTCGTCAGCGTATAGTTTAGTTCCTTGTTTTACTTGCTCTTTTTCAATTAAATTAAAATAACCTGCAAGTCCACCTTGTACAACGTCTGATCTGATTGCGTCTACTATATCCTCTGGGTCGCCCATTGGATTTGTTATCTTCTTTCTGTACTTGGTAAATGTTGTAATATCACTAGTTAGAAATTCTCCAATAGTAGTTGCATTAACTTTAACATCAGTTTTAATTGTTGCTTTAGTATTTTCTAATGCTAAACTATGATAAGGTACACATTCAATGTTGTAAACTGTGCCTGCCTCAGTTGCTCCAAACGTAAACTTTTTTATTTTTATAGGAATATATCTTGTTGATTCAGCGGATGCTTTTTCAATTAACACGCCGTCTTTGTCATATCCTTTAAAACTTACTTTTAACAAATATGGTTGATTAGTATAGTTATAACCGCCCATTTCTTTAGCTGCCATTACAAGTCCGTTGAGTAATGTCATTCCGTATGGTTCTGTAACTGTAAAACTAACTTCTGTGTTTACACTTCCAACATTACCGGCACCCGGTGCAATTTTACTAGCAATCTCAACATCATCAATAAAGTAATCTAACTTAAAAAATTTGTTTCTATTCTTTTGACTACCGCCACCTGATTTAATTAATAGGCGTCCGGGTAAGTCTTCGACAGTAAACTTAGGGTCTTCTACAAAATTATTAAAATCATCTACTCCTAAAACAAACAACTCAAAATGATATGTATAACTTGCATATTCATGTAATACGTTTTTCTTAAACAGTGCTGGAATTTTAGTTGTATCTTTTGTTTGTGATCTTTCTAGTACTTCAATTGCCTCATCACTTAGCTCAGAATCATCGTCTGCTTGGCTGAGACGTACATTCTTAGTTGCAACATCTTTAGTTACAACCGGAGCCTCTTTTTTTGTTGGAGTAATTTCTACACGTTTTGTTTCTGTATATGAAAATCCATCTTTGTCTATACCTTTAGTAACAACTTGTTTATATTGTTTCTTAGTAGGATCTCCTATTTTTTCTTTACCGCCTGAACCGGAACCAGCAATACCTTGTGACTTTCCGCCAGGACCGCCAGTTAGTGCATTCATATGTTTCATTGCGGCCGCAGCATCTTTATTGTATGCTTCTTTTTGACTTTCTGGTACTAGTTTACCCAAGCCATTTACTAAGTTTTGAAGTGCCACGTTATATTCCTAAATCATTAAATAGTCGTTCTTGCTCGGGTAAGAATATACTAACTCCTTGCTTCATATCCCATATTGGGTCATGAATTACATTTGGATTACGTTGTGCAAATACCCACCATAACTTTGGATTATCGTATAAGTCACTCGCGAGCAAGTCTGGACGATATTCATATGTGGTGTTGATTGTTAATATTTGGTCACCTACTGAAGCACTAATTGGTCGAGGTGTTAATGTCTCTAGTTGCCTGTTAGCATTTATTCCAGTTTTATAATAAGGGCTAGTGTTACTGTACGCCATAGTGTTTCCTTACTTTATATATTTCTTCATTAGTAGGTAAATGCCATAACAAGCAAACAAGTATGCAGTTGCTACGCCTACGTCTACTAAGTGTTCTCGCATGTGGTATATGAATTCTATACCTGCTTGTACATCGCCTTCGGTTACTTTTTGTTCCATTAGATAAATCCTTTTGAACTACCGGCTCCACTTGCAAGTGTATCTAAACCAAATTCTCTTAATTGATTTCTACTGTAAACCGGTGTAACGCCTACACTTATTTCTGTTTGTCTTGGTACACGAGTTGTTCCTGGTGAACTATCAAAACCCCCTGCTGATAAACCTGGTATTGCCATATAGTCTACTTCTGCTGGTAGTGTAATCGATACGTTGTTAACAACACAAGGAATGTTTGGCATTAAATGTTGTCCGTGTCCACTTAATCTCATAATTGGAGGTGGGTTACCTGCAAGAGCTCCATCCGCTTCTCCAAACATTTTTGTAATTGTTCTTAAAAATTGTATTACTGCCATCACATAGATTGCATCAGGACCTGAATCAACAGTAAACGTCCCTGTTATTAATATGTCTTGTACTGCACTATTACTATAGAAATTAAAAGGATAATTACTATGTGTAGGACTTGTTCTTGAATAATCAACTTGATGTTGAAATGTAATAGCAGGAGTATAAGGAAATACAACTCCATTTGTCTCTGCTAACGGTGAAATTAAACCGCCAGTACTGCCATTATATAAAATTTTACTTTTAGGAGGTAAACTAAGTCTTACTCTATGGTCTGAATTTTTATTACCAACAACCGGGTAACTAGTACTCATTGCTGCGCCTTTTTTATTAGCACTAGCGCCTTTAGTAATACCAGCACCAAATAGTCTGCCAATATCAGGAGCACCGCCACCTGCTATATCTTTTATGCCAGGAAATATACCGCCTGCAATTTTGGCAGCCATTGGATTTTTGTCTGCAAACTCGCCGTAACTTGCATAAGATGGAACAGTTGACGTTGTTACACCTTTGTTTTTTGCTAATTGCGAAACTGGCTTGCCTTTGGCAGTGTATTGTACATCGCCTTTACTATTTAAAATTCTACCCATTATATAAAATACCTCTTGCTCTATGTATTTATTTACGTTATAATGTACACATATAATTATAAGGAATTCCTTTATGGCAACAAAAAACTATCTTAATAACAGAGATTTATTAAAAGAAATACACAAAAGTAAAACAAGTTACGGATCATATATTGATATTGAAGCAAAAGACGTTGATTGTATTGTACTAAGTGTAGCCGCTATTGACAAATCTGCTATCAAAGAAGCTCGCAAAGCACGGGCTGATAGATTACAACGTGCGGCATTTGAAAAAAATGATAACAAAAAATTAAAAATGGCAGACTTTGCAGTTGATCCTGAAAGTTTTAAGTTAAGTGAACTAGTGTTCCGTGTAATGACATTTGAACATATTCCATTAGAACCAGGACGTAAAAAAACTCCTAAAACAGTTGCAGACCATCATACCAAGTGTTTGTTTCCTCCATATCAGCATTATAGACATGATGACGACGGAGAACTACAACTAGTGGCAAAAAGTCATTGGGTTGGCGGAATGGAGAATGGTTACTTTAGTCAGGATCATGGAAAAACATCAACCAAACTTGCAAACATGTACATGAAACTGTGCGAGCGTTACAGTCATAGATATAACTGGCGTGGTTATACATATGTTGACGAAATGCGTGGACAAGCACTTGTACAACTTGCACAGATCGGTTTACAATTTGACGAATCAAAAAGTCAAAACCCGTTTGCTTATTATACTGCCGCTATTACAAATAGTTTTACAAGAGTACTAAACATTGAGAAACGTAATCAAAACATACGTGATGATATACTTGAAATGAATGATTTAACACCAAGTTATACCAGACAACATAACAGTGAATGGAATAACAGGATTGCTGAAGAATCTAAATTAGTGGCACCTAGAGACAAAAAATAGGTTGCTCTTTACTCAAAAAACCTATACAATAACGTATATTTCAGAAGCATGATAGGACTTGTATGAGTAACTTATTCAAGAAAGCAGTAGTTTTTACGGATATACACTTTGGCAACAAAAGTAATGCATATGCACATAACGAAGATTGTGTAGCATTTGTTGAGTGGGCTATTAAACTAGGAAAAGAACAAGGAGCAGAAACTTGTTTATTTCTTGGCGACTGGCACCATCACAGAGCAAGTATAAACGTTGCTACACTAAATTACAGTATTATGGCTATGACTAAACTTAGTGATGCGTTTGATCAGGTAATATTTTTGCCTGGCAACCATGATGAGTATTATAGAGATAAACGTGATTTCAATAGTGTAGCCTGGGTTAAGCATTTACCAAACGTAAGATTGTTTAACGACATTACAATTGAAGGTGATGTTGCTATTGTTCCGTGGCTTGTTGGCGACGAGTGGAAACAAATTAAAAAGATTGAAGCAAAGTATATGCTAGGACATTTTGAACTTCCTAGTTTTTATATGAACGCAATGATACAAATGCCCGATCACGGTGAACTAAAGAACAACCACTTTCAAGGTGTTGAACGTATGTTTACTGGGCACTTTCACAAAAGACAAGAAGTAGGAAACATAAGTTACATCGGTAATGCTTTTCCGCACAACTATTCAGATGCATGGGACGATGATAGAGGTGCAATGATACTTGAATGGGACAAACCACATGTATTTCATAAATGGCATGATGCTCCAAAGTATCGTGTGCTAAAACTTAGTGACTTACTTGATAATCCAGATAAACTATTGTTACCTAAAACGTATGCAAGAATTAACTTGGATATTGATATCAGTTATGAAGAAGCAAACTTTATAAAAGAAACATTTTATGAGCAATATGATGTAAGAGAACTTGCACTATTACCACAAAAGAACGTTGAAACAGATTATGATGAGCAAGTAGAAATTAACTTTGAAAGTGTTGATAGTATTGTATACAGTCAACTTACCGCAGTACAAAGTGAGTTGTACGACAGTAATTTATTAATGGAAATATACAGGAATCTATAATTGTTTAAAATAAACAGTCTTACAGCAAAAAACTTTATGAGTGTGGGTAATAGTACCCAAGCAGTTGATTTTAATCGTGATGACTTAACACTTGTACTAGGTGAAAACTTAGATACAGGTGGTGGTGATAATGGTTCAAGAAACGGTACAGGTAAAACAACTATAATTAATGCATTAAGTTATGCACTATATGGATTGGCTTTAACTAACATTCGTAGAGATAACTTAGTAAACAAAACTAACGGTAAGAATATGTTAGTTACTTGTGAGTTTGAACTTGGAGGATTACAGTATCGTATTGAACGAGGACGTAAGCCAAATGTACTAAAGTTTTATATTAACAATCATGAACAAGAAGCAAGTGATTCTGCACAAGGTGACAGTAGAGAAACACAAGCAGAAATTGAACGTTTACTTGGTATGCAACACAATATGTTTAAACACATTGTTGCACTAAACACATACACTGAACCTTTCCTTAGTATGAAGGCAAATGATCAACGTGCTATTATTGAACAGTTGTTAGGTATTACATTGCTTAGTGAAAAAGCAGATGTACTAAAAGAACAATTAAAAGTTAGTAAAGAATTAGCAACTACTGAAGAGTTCAGTATTAAAAGTCAAATTGATGCTAACAGTCGTATTGAAGGACAAGTTGAGGCACTTAAACGTAGACAAACATTGTGGAAGACTAAACACGACAATGATGCCAAACAACTTGAAGAAGGACTTGATGCACTATCACATGTTGACATTGAAGCAGAGCTTGAAGCACATAGTAAACGTAAAGAGTATAAAACTAAGCAAAGACAAATCAAAGAAACAACTGATTTACTAGATAGAATAACTGCTGAAACAAAACGTAATAATAAAAGTATACAGAAACTTGAAAAAGAATTAGCACTACTAAGTCAACATAAATGTTATGCATGTGGACAAGAAATACATGATAACAAACAAGAAGATACAATCAATAGTAAAAAAGAATCTCTACAAGAAGCAACTGATATTGTAGAAAAAAATAGTGTAGAAGAAAATAAGTTAAATATTGAACTAGATGAGTTAGGAGAACTTGGAGAAGTTCCTAATGTATTTTATGAGTCACTTGATGACGCATATGATCACCGAGGCAGTTTAGATAAACTAAAAGCAGAACTAGATGGTTTACTAGCACAAGTAGATCCATATGCAGAACAAATACAAGAAATGCAGGAGACTGCAATACAAGAAGTAGATTATACTACACTTAACGAACTTGTAAGAGTCAAAGACCATCAGGAGTTTTTACAACGATTACTAACTAGTAAAGATAGTTTTATAAGAAAAAGAATTATTGATCAAAATTTAGCATTCTTAAACAAGCGATTAGCATTTTATTTAGAACGTATAGGATTACCACATAGTGTTGTTTTCTTAAATGATCTAACAGTAGAAATACAAGAGCTTGGAAGAGATTTAGATTTTGACAATTTAAGTCGTGGAGAACGCAACAGACTTATATTAAGTTTAAGTTGGGCTTTCCGTGATGTATGGGAAAATCTATACCAGCCAATTAATTTGTTATTCATTGATGAATTAGTTGATAGTGGAATGGACTCAAGTGGAGTTGAAAACTCGCTTGCCATATTAAAGAAGATTAGCAGAGAACGTAAAAAGAGTGTGTGGCTTGTGTCGCACAAAGACGAACTTGCTGGTCGTGTAAACAACATACTCACAGTTACAAAAGAGAATGGGTTTACAAGTTATAATACAGATATAGAAGTCATATAGGAGAACAACATGGCAGATCAAATTCACGAACAAATCGTAGCGGCCTATGATGCATACTTAAAAGAGCATGCCGCTTGGGAAGACAAAGGCGTTAAAGCCGCAGCCGCTAGAGCAAGAAAGGCACTCGGAGACATTGGTAAACTTACTAAGTCAAGACGTGCTGAGATTCAAGAAAAGAAAAACAGCATGTAATGATTTCAATATCGAGATTACAAAACGATATTGAAATACATGATTGCACTAACGAACGTATCTACAGTAAAGATGAGTTAACTTGTCTTGCTGGAGGATATCAGCGTTTCTTTGAAAGTCAAAAACTTACAAGAGGCGATCGTATTTCATTGTGTCTGCAAGAAGACATACATCATCTAGCAGTAGTGTTTGCTTCTATTGACTACGGACTTGTTCCTGTTATTAGTGGTGACCATTATATTGATGACGAGTACTGTGCAAGGAGCAATATTAAAATTGTTCTAACTCGTGGAATACAACCTGTAACTGTAAAAACTATTAATGTTCCTCACATTGAGTTAGATGGCAATATTGAACCATCAAAACTCTATCGTGTTAACCATAACGATATTATACTAGAATCGTTTACTAGTGGTACAACAGGGCATTCTAAAACAGTAACACATACACACGAAAGTATTACTTGTGCTTCAAACGATAGTATCAAGCACTACTGGAAAGATGCAAAAACAAGTTGGTTTTATCATAATATTGTACACTTAGGTGTTAGTACTGTGTATTTCTTTCCTGCATTATTTTCTAGTAAAAAGGTCGTTTTGCCACATTTGTGGGACACTTATGATGTTGAAACATTTAATAAACACAAACCTGATACAATGTTATTGTTTCCATCAAACTATGAACAATACGAAAATTTAAGCAAGTTAGATTTAAGTCATGTTCGCTATGTACTAACTGGAGGTTCAACAATTCCAAAAACATTTTGTGAAAAACTAATTGAGCAAGGTGTTGATGATGTTGTTGTAATATACGGACTAACAGAATGTTTGCCTCCTATTATGCATAAGTTTGTAAACAAACAAAACATTGCTGATTATAATCAGCAGGATATGGGTGTAAACTGTGATGATACTGCTGAATACAAAATTGACAGACACGGTGAATTAGTAATTGTTAAAAGTAAGCATTTAGCAAAGCAAATTAACGATTCTAATGTGGATACATTAAATACAGGTGACCGTGTAAACACGGTTGGCGATAATTATTATTTTGAAAAACGTAATAAAGATTTTATTAGGATTAACGGAGAATTAGTTAATCCGCAACAACTTGTTGACGAAAGTCAAGCAACAAAAATTGTGTTGTTTGGTACTTCTCAGACACATGTTGTAGTCTGTGTGAATGACGATTCAGTGAATACTGACAGTTTGATCCAGAAATTAACAGGCCAGGGTATCAGTTATGATAAACTAATAATACCCATAGAGCTTAATGTATTAGGAAAACCTGATATAGGAAAATTAAGGCAGAAGTATGTTTCAAATTAAAGCTCATCTTAAAGAAGCCCGCAAAGGTTACTTTCAACATGGCAAATTTGCTGTTGTGGCAGGACTCGATCTTATACTCACAGGTATCGTTAGTATTATACATGGTATACTTCCTAACGTTTTACCATTTTACGCAGAGAAAAAGGTTGACTATTACCACAAGAAGGCATTACAATTACAACAGTTAAGAAAACAAAAGAAATGAGTTGGACTTATAAAGGTGATCCTATCGAGCAGTTACCAAGTGACGTTGAAGGATTTGTTTACTTAATAACCAACTTAAAAAGCAACAAAAAATACATTGGCAAAAAATTAGCAAAATTTAAAAAAACAAAACCACCTCTTAAAGGTAAGAAAAACAAAAGACGAACCACAGTAGAAAGTGATTGGAGAGAATATTATGGATCTTCAGATCACTTACAGGCAGATGTAGCAGAGCTAGGCAGTACAAACTTCACACGTGAAATATTATATCTTTGTTCAAGTAGAGGCTTAATGAGTTATCTTGAAGCAAAGGAACAATTTGACAGGGAAGTTCTTTTATCAGATGATTACTATAATGGCATTATTAACGTTCGCGTAGGCAGTAGCAAAATTCTCCACGAAGGCATTCAACAGTTCAAGAACAATCAACAATTATAGTTACAGTACTTAAGGTTAGCGGGCCAGTTTAGAATTCCGCTGTGGAAAAAGTTTCCGTATAGGAACACACGCAACATACAGATCAACACACCAGAGTGTGGAAGCCATCAAACAAATTGGGCTCACCGGTTAGTATAGATTGAATTACTGTCAATCAAAAAACACAATATAGTTTGTAAAAACCCATGGCAACAGGAACGAAGCGTGGGGTAACATAGCAATATGTATGTCGACGTAGGTTGGGAAAGGTCAGAGCCCATCAAACTTGTGTATAAACAATACCTACTTCCAAGTCTCGGCTGGATAATACTCGCATGAAGTCAAGATTAGATGGAACCCTTAAACAGGTTCCGTCTGACTGAAACGATCTGCATGAAGACTTCAGTTATATAATCATTTAGTTGTATATTATTAATTAAGAAAAAAGCAATGAGTTTGAAAAACGAAATTGCTGATGAACTTTAGTTCATCTTATAGTGTGATACTAAAGTAATGCCATTCCGCTCTTCTCTGTATTCTTGATGTTTTCCGAAACGATATCGTAGATAATCTTCTGCTCTTTCTGATTGAGCATGAATGCCTGATCCAGATTAATGCCACCACGCATATACCAAACTATCTTAAATATATTTTCTCTAATAGTGTCGGCTTCTGTGTCGAACTGCTTTAGCATCGATTCAATATCTTCGTTGCTAAGACTCAGAAGCCTTATGCGAAAAAAT
>Ga0228670_1000168_pt1 | contig 41636 bp, 34 predicted proteins | sample 85DmetaG_FD_182785 | JGI IMG/M metagenome (GOLD analysis project Ga0228670, IMG submission 182785) | Seawater microbial communities from Monterey Bay, California, United States - 85D | ecosystem: Environmental > Aquatic > Marine > Coastal | place: USA: California | collected 2016-10-13
AAGTTCTGGCCAAGATCAGCTGGGAAGCAGCCCCTTCCGGCTTTGTGGCGGCCTATCAGTTGCAAGCGAAGCCCGCGGGTATTGCGGATTGGATCGATTATGGCCGGACGGATGGCACCACGCTGGAAATCCGCGATATCGCGCCGGGCAACTGGGCTTTCCGCGTCAAAGCCATCTCGGTTCTGGGCGTCTCCTCGCCTTGGCAGGAGACCCAAGCAGAAATCCTCGGGCTCACCGCCCCACCGGCACAGCTTGAGAATGTGACGCTGCAAACGGCGGGAGGACTTGCGATCCTTAAATGGACGCGGTCGGTGGATCCTGATGTGCGCGTTGGAGGCAATGTCGTTATCCGGCATTCGAAAGAAGCGACGGCCACCTGGGCCGATAGCTATTCGATGGACCGGGTCTCCGGCGGCGAGGCCATTGCCGTCGTGCCCTTGAAGCCTGGCACCTATCTGGTGCGCGCGGAAGATAGCGGCGGTCGCGCCGGGCCTGAAACCCGCGTCACCACCAAGGGCGCGCAGGTGCTGGCCTTCTCGACACTGGACTTTCTCCAAGCCGATCCTGGTTTTGTTGGCTCAAAAACCAACCTGCAGGTGACAGGGTCGAACCTGACGCTCGCCACGACAACCGCAAATGGTGTGACGCAGGTGACCGCGATGGAGGGGCAGTATGGCTTCGCTGCCGGGCTTGATCTTGGAGCGGTAACACGCTTGCGCCTGCGCTCGGAGATCGGCGTCGCAGCGCTGGCACTCAACGATCGGATCGATGCCCGCACCGCGCTGATGGACACCTGGGCGGATTTTGATGGGTCCGCTGGCGCAGAAATCGATGTGCTTTTTGAGATCCGCGAGACCGACGACGACCCAAGCACGTCGCCCACCTGGGGTCCCTGGGGCCGGCTCGACAACCATGAAATCGAAGCCCGCGCGGTGGAAGCGCGGGCGCATCTGACGACGAAGGACGCGTCCTACACGCCCATCGTCAGCCAATTGCGGCTCTATGCCGATGAGGTGGCCTGACGTGTTCGCTGAAATCCGACCAATGACCGCAACAGGAAAACGCTGAGATGACGCAAACCTCCAGCTTTACGATTGCCAATGATGCGGGCGCGGCTGTTCGGGCCCGCATCAATGAGGTGATTGCGGCACTGCAATCGACGAGTGCCGGGGCATCAGCGCCAACAGCGACGACGGCAGGTATGCTCTGGGCCGACACTTCGGTATCGCCGCCAGTGCTCAGGCGCAGAAACGCGACGAACACAGGCTGGGATGCGCTCTTGGATGCGGCCGGCAATCTGGCAGGGCTTGCGAACACCGCCGTGGCACGGACCAACATCGGGCTCGGGACCATGGCGACGAAATCCGCCGCCGACTATGACGCGGCGATCTCGGCGAAGGCTGCGCTCGCTGGCGCGACCTTCACCGGCGTCGTCACGGCCCCGAACTTTGTGTCCTCATCTGATGCCCGGTTGAAGGCGGAGGTCGAGACCATCGTCGACGCGCTGGCCTTGGTCAGTGCCTTGCGCGGTGTGCGCTTCACCATGGGTGGCAGCCGCCAGATCGGGGTGATTGCTCAGGAGGTCGAGGCAGTGCTGCCAGAGGTAGTGCGGGCGGATGCGCAAACCGGTCAGCTCTCAGTCGCTTATGGCAATATCACCGGTCTGCTGATTGAGGCCGTCAAAGAATTGTCTGCCCGAGTGGCAGAATTGGAGGAGGCGCGCCTATGAGCGAGAGCGGATTTATTGACACCATGAACGCGCTGTTTGGCGGCGCCGTGACCACGCTGATCGGCGCCTTTACCGGTCGGCTGATGTGGCATTCGGGTGAAGTAAAGCTCGGCAATCGCCGCTTTTTTGGCAAAGAACTCCTGTGGGAAATCCCCGTCGCCGTCGGCATGGCCCTAATTGGAGAGGCTGGCGCGCGCTACATTGGGCTGTCGCAGCCCGTCTCCACCGGGTTTGTGGCCACGCTCGCCTATCTGGGGCCACGTGGGGCGGAAGCTCTGCTGGCGGCTTGGCTTTGTCGCAAGAAGTAGCCGGCATGGGCCATTCAAGGACTTGAAGCTGCGGCTCGAAACGACCATTTGCACCCGCAAGAGGGGAAGAGAGGAGATCATGTCATGAAGACGCTCGCATCTGCTTTGACAAAGCTGCAGCAGGCCGCGGATCCAGTGGCAACCATGCGCCAATTGGTACTCGCCCATGGCGGCCATTGGTGTGATCCCGAAAACACCAAAGGCCTCTTTGAAATCCAGCTCATGGGTCTGGCGGGCATTGGCCCGTCTGTTGCCGCCGCCGTGGATGATTGGCTGATGCAGGCCAAAGACACCGTCTTTGAAGGGGCCGGTGCCGGGTGAGATCGCCCGCCTGAAACCCAAAAATCTAACACTATGATCGCAGCCGTCCCTTGGGGCGGCTGTTTGCATTTACATGGGAGCAGATCATGACACCGTTTGACATTGCCCGCAGCTACATCGGCTTGAGCGAAGGCCCAGGCCCCGCCGACAATCCCGTCATCATAGAGATGTATGCCTCAGTCGGTCATGACTGGGTGGAACATGACAGCGTCGCCTGGTGCGCAGCCTTCGTCGGGCACTGTCTCGAGCGGGCTGGGATCCGGTCTACCCGCAAGCTGACCGCGCGGTCATATCTCGACTGGGGTGTCCCGGTGGAGACCGCGGATGCCCAGCAAGGTGACATCGGTGTGATCCAGCGCGGCCGCTCAAGTTGGCAAGGCCATGTGTTCTTCATCGATCGGATTGACGGCGCTTGGGTTTGGGGTCTTGGCGGCAATCAGAATGATGCCGTGAACATCAAACGTTATCCGGTCTCAAAGCTGCTCGGAGTACGGCGTGCAGGCAATGTGGTGCCTAGCGTGACGCTGTCCGTCGAGGCGGTGCAAGGACATCTAAAAGATCTCGGCTATCATGAAGTTGGCAATATCGACGGGATTGTTGGGGCTCGCACCAGAGCGGCTATTTTGGCCTTCCGCGATGACAACAGCCTGCCGCTCGTCCCCATCATCGATGTGGCGCTGAGCGAAGCGCTAGAAAAAGCCTCTTCTCGCGAGGTTGCCCCCGCGCGTGCATCTGAGGTGCCAAAAGAAAGCCGGATCGTAACAGCATCCAATGCGCAGATCGGTCTCGGTGTCATTGGCGCGGCGGGATCGATCGGCAGCCAGATCGCGCCAGCGTTGGTCGAGGCAGAACAGGCACGCGATATGGCCGGGCGTGCGTTCTCTTTGTTCGGGCTTGAGAACATGCTTTCCAATGTCCTGCCGTGGATCGGCGCGGCTGTGTTCGTCGGCGTCGTCATCTATGCACTTCGCGCAAAAGCGGCCCGGATCGACGATCACCGCACGGGAAAAACACTATGATCCGCGTCGTCAGCGCATTGCTGGCAGGCCTTGGCCAGCGGGCTGTCTTTTACGGCGCCATTGCTTTTGCCCTTTTGAGCGCGCTCTGGATCGCCTTCCGCCAGGGCCGCCACGCTGCAGGGGCTGAGCTTTCCATTCGTAGCGCGGAAGCCCGCATTCGCGCCATGCAAACATCACAGGAGATCCGCCATGAGGTTCAAAACGCTGACCGGGCTGATCTTCAGCGTCGGGCTGACCGCTGGATGCGCGATTGAGCCGCGAGGCTTGCACGCGGATTGCGATTGGGCCGCGCCCATTCGGCCGTCGCGCCAAGATGTGCTGACGGATCGGACCCTCGCCCAGATCTTGGCCCATAATGAGCTGGGTGTAGATCTCTGCGGGTGGGCGCCATGAGTGTCGCAATCGTGGAAGGCCCTGCCATTCTCATTGGCTATGCCTACCGTCTGGATCTGGAAACCGAGGCGCCGCTGTTTGCAGAGCACGCAGAGATCATCGCACAGGTCCGCCTCAAACCTTCCGCCCCAGACGTCCTGGCGACCTTAAGGACAGAGGAGGGCACGCTGATGCGGCAAAATGATTGCCTGCTGTCGTTGATTATCCCCGCGCAAGACACTGCAAACTTGGACCCCGGCTCTGTTGTTCTGGACATGGTTCGTGTGGATGTCCGTCCCGCTCTGCCTTTGAGTTTTATCTTGGAGATCCCCGTCATGCTGCCCGTGACCCGAGGCCTGCCATGAGTGCCTGTCCTCCACAGGGCGCGCGCCCGCCCTTCCCCAGCTTGGGCCCCTGCGGATCTTCCGGCGCCGCGCCCATTAAGATCCGGATCGCTGTGGGGGCCACACGCATCCGGCTTTTGGGCGCCCCAGGTCCAGACGGCAAGCCAGGTCCTCAAGGAGACAAAGGCGATCAGGGGGATCCGGGCATCACCATTCTGCCCACAGACACACCTATCAACGGAGGCTTCTTCTAATGGCCAATACCATTCAACTCAAGCGCCGCGTCTCTGGCGTCGCCGGCGCGCCTGCCACTCTGAAATCCGGCGAGCTCGCCCACAACGAAGTCGATGACACGCTCTATGTCGGAAAAGGCGATGATGGCGCAGGCAATGCGACCTCCATTGTGTCCATGGCAGGCTCTGGCGGGTTTGTCGCCCGCGTGGGCACCCAGACAGTTGGTGGAACCAAGACCTTCTCTTTGGTGCCAAAGTCGAGCCAAGACGCGAGCGGTGGAACGGATCTCGTACGCAAGTCCCAGGTGGATGCTTTACTCTCCGTCAAAGCGCCTTTGGCTTCACCTGGGTTTAGCGGCTCTCCCACAGCACCAACCCCTGTGGCCGGCACAAACTCGACACAGATTGCAACCACAGCCTTTGTGAATGATGCCATTGTCGGCTTTGGGGCCGGCGACATGGCCCGCTCTACCTATGACAGCGATAGTGATGGTAAGGTGGATGCGGCGGAAGTGGCGGATGCGGCACCTTGGTCCGGGATTACCGGCAAGCCGACGAGCTTTGCGCCCTCAAGCCACAGTCATGCAATTGGACAGATTACGGGGCTGCAGAGCGCGCTCAACGGTAAGTCTGCATTAACATCTCCAGCTTTTGCGGGAACGCCGACGGCGCCGACCGCCTCTACTGGGACGAATACGACGCAAATTGCGACCACGGGATTTGTGGCCGCAGCGATTGCTGCGCTGATTGATGCCGCCCCCGGTGCGATGAACACGCTCAATGAATTAGCCGCAGCCCTCGGCGATGATCCGAATTTTGCAAGCTCAGTCACCAATGCGCTGGCGGGCAAACTGGCGGCAGCCTCAAACCTGTCGGATCTGCCGAACAAGGGGGCTGCGCGCTCAAACCTTGGGCTGGGGTCCATGGCAACGCAGGCTTCCAGCAGTGTCGCCATCACTGGTGGCTCGATCAACGGGATCGCACTTGATGGGGGCACGTTCTAGGCCATGACAAACACATTGCTTGTGAAACGCACCACTGTCGCCGGCCGGGTGCCAAGTACCTCTCAACTGGCCCCCGGTGAGCTGGCGATGAATGTCACCGACGGCAAACTGTTCCTAAAGCGTATCGCTGGTTCCGAAAGTGTGGTGGAATTGGGGCAGACAGGGCCGCAAGGACCGGCGGGGCCCGTGGGGGGGCGCGGGCCGATAGGTCCCAAGGGAAATACGGGGGCGACTGGCACAACAGGGCCCCAGGGGGATACTGGACCGACCGGACCGCAGGGGCCTGCAGGTCCAACAGGGCCTACGGGTTCAAAAGGAAACACCGGTGCCACCGGGCCGCAAGGCGCAACCGGCCCAACACCCGCGCATCAATGGTCTGGGACAAGTCTGCGGTTCTACACCGGGTCGACCTGGGGTGGGTATGTGAACCTCAAGGGCGCGACAGGGTCTACTGGTCCGAAGGGCAACACCGGTGCCACAGGTCCAAGGGGTCCTGAAGGCGCAACTGGTCCAGCCGGACCAACAGGCGCGCGAGGGCTTACAGGACCAACAGGAGCGACTGGCCCGGTCGGACCTCAAGGGCCCGCCGGGGCTAACGGCTCACCCGACACCGCCGCGCAAGTGCGCGACAAGCTCAAATCCGTGGATGGCTCCGGTTCGGGCATCGATGCCGATCTCTTAGACGGCAGTCACGCCAGCGCCTTTGCACGGCTTTCTGAGGCGACGTTCAGTGGGACCGTCACCGCGCCGAATTTTGTCTCCTCATCAGACGCCCGGCTGAAGTCGGACGTGGCGGTCATCAGGGATGCCTTAGTCAAAGTCCAGGCGATCAACGGGGTCACCTTCACCATGGCGGGCTCTGATGCTCGACAGATGGGTTTAATCGCGCAGCAAGTGCAGGCCGTCGCACCGGAGGCTGTGGTTGAGACCGAAGGCATTTTGCGACTGGCTTACGGCAACCTCGTCGGGCTTCTCGTCGAGGCCATCAAAGACCTCTCAGTCGAGGTCGAGCAGCTGAAAGGAACCTCACCGTGATCGAGACAGGATTGCACGTGATCTACAATACCACTGCGCGCCTTCATTACGCTGTCGATGTTCAGGAGACCTACGCCGGCATCTGTGTTTTTGAGCCATGCCAAGAGGGTCAAATCGCGCCTGACTATATTGGCGCGCTTGCTTGGCAAGACTTGAAGGAAGCCCTCGAGGAGCCGCAGGAGAACTCCAATAAGGCCGGCTTTGTCGATCTCGAGGGCAACGGCATCTTTGTGCCTGACCTGCCCGGATGCCCACATGGCGCCATCTACAAGGGTCGTTCCTACATCTTCCTCGACGGCATGGTCGGGCACGATGAGCTGACCGACTACGCCCTGATCGATATCATGACCGACAACAGTGGCTTCCCCCTGCCCTGGCGCAACCGCTTTGCGCAGTCGGCGCGCGAGAAGGTGGACTATTCCTTCCGGCACCGGGCGCGCACGCAGGCGTCAAACGCCCTTGTGATCTTCATGCCCATCGCTGGGCTATTGTCTGGGGCTCGAGTTGAGTTGCTCTGCGACCAAGACCCCATCCTGCTCAACGGGACCTCGGTCGCTGGGCGCATTGACGATGCGTCGATCCCAAACGACGGGATCTGGTTCAAGCAGTTCTACTTCCACGCAGATGCGTCAAGTGAGGCCCTTCTTACACTTCCGGCCGGTGGTCGGGCTGAAGTGCCCATTACCCTGCGCTGGAACCGAGACGGCGCGCCTTGCTCCCATGAGCTGACACTCAAACTCGAGAGCGACGCCGGCTATCTGCCGAAGCGGCGCCTAACGACCAACGCTCAGGGCCAAGGGCGTTTTACTGTCGAGGCACTTGGCCTCAGCGCAGGCGACCAGATCGCGGTTAAGCTTAACACTGAGCACTACACCGCCATCGGCAAGATCATCTTGGAGGTCGTTTGATGCACATCGAAACCACAACCGAGCTCCAGATGATCTACCCGGCCTTCGTGATGCACAAACACTGGGACATGCCCAAGGGCTTCAACGACAGGCTGTACGCACTGGCGGCCGAGGACGCGGTGGCCAACCGCATCAATGACGCGGACGACGGTCGCAACGTTGGCGACCAAACCAACCACCTCGGGCATCTGCGCCATAACTTCCTAATGGATCGGCAGGACCCGGCGATCGCTGCGCTGGCGGAGATGGTGGCGGCGGCGGTGAGAGAGTACCTGCAACTCGCCTATGGCTACGAGCACACCGGAGATATCTCCATGATGTCTGACACCTTTTGGCAGCGCCGGGCCGAAAAAGAAAACGTCGGGATCAACACCCACACGCATATCCAGACGGATATCGTCTGCACCTATTATCCGAGGGTCAAGCTGGACGCTGACTGCCCTGACACGTCCCTGCATCGCGGGGCGGTACGCTTCTACGATCCCGCAAACGTCGGCAAGCGGCTCTGGCCCTGCAACAACCCCGACGCCTATGTCGGCGGCTGGTACGCAGTCGAGCCGCGCACAGGCTCTATGATCGTCTTCGAGGGCCATGTGCCCCATGACAGCACCTATTTTGAAGGCGAAGAGCGCATGTGCATTCCTGTGCTGTGCTCGATTAACTTGCCTAATTCCCACTGCAAGGCAGGGCTCGCCGAGATCATGGCTCATCAAACGCAAGGAGGCCCCCATGGCCTATAAGGTTGGAACCATCATCGTCATTGATGACAGCGGTCAAGTGGATTGGTCTCGCATCAAAAACAAACCCGCCATTGGGGCGGGCGATATTACCTCTGTGGCGGTGGGCAACGGCAATCCCATTGGTGGTATTAGGGGTGTTGGCAGCAACGGAGGTGGGAACTGTAACTGCACCGCGAACTGTTATGTGAACAGCCTATCGGGTGGCGGAACCAGTGGTGTGGTCTCGATCACTGCCAACCGCAACTTCTACAATTGTAACTGCAATTGCCGGTGCTGAACATGGAGGTGCGCAAGACCAGCTCTGAGCTCTGGCCCACGCGGGTCATATTTTTTGAGACACCCGTGGATTGGGAAGTGAACCGCCAACTGGCGGATGAGGCGATAGCAGCAGTGGGGGATCTAAAGAACGGGCATGCGCTCAGCGCGTCCAAGCGGCGGGTACGCGGGATATTGGAGCGCAGCGCCGCGGGTCAGGCCCTAAAATCTCATCTCTTTGCCTGCGCGCGGGACGTGTTAGGGCCTTGGTCTTCCTACCTAGACCCTGACCACTGCGAAAACCGCGCCTTGGTCATCGCCCCCGGCGGCTTCATCTCCACCCATAAGGACAACCGCGAGGGCGATCTCACCTGCGTACACTTTCTGACGGGAGGTGGTGCGGAGCTGCCAGTGAACTCTGTGGGCACCCCGCGCTTTGTGATTGAGGATCCGTCGCGCTACTTCGATGAGGGCCGCCTGCCCTATGAGGCGCGGCATGGATACTCCGTCAACCCACGCCCCGGGCTGTCGGTGTTTTTTCCTGCGCATATTCCTCACAACCAGCACCCCTTTGAGGGGGATACGCCCCATGTGCAGGTCGTCGCGAACTTCCGCGTCACCCTGCCCGACGCTCTTGAAGAAAGGCTTTTTGACTGATGTGGTTTGATCTCACCCTCGAGGCCCGTGACGGTGCTCGACATACCCTGCGCTACAATCCCCACACTTCGGAATGTGAGGGCTTGGCTTTGCCCGTAGAGCCCGGTGAATTTGAGCCAGTGCTGCGAGTGGCCAAGGATCGCCCAATTGGCAAGTCCCGCGCCCCGCGTGTGCTAAAAATCCAGCTGGGGCTGTCGTGCAACTATAGCTGCAGCTATTGCAGTCAGGCCTTCCAGATTGAGGATGCGACGGTCTCAAAGCTGGCCGATGTGGAACACTTCTTAACCCAGCTCGACGGCTGGATCACGCAAGCCCCAGAGCAAATTGAAATCTGGGGCGGTGAGCCGTTTCTGTACTGGGCGAAAATCAAGCGATTGGTGCCAGCGCTGAAGAAGCGTTTTCCCGGAGTGCGCTTCTCGATAATCACCAACGGATCGCTACTCAATCGCGAAAAGCTGGACTTCATTGCTGCGCACGACATTGCGATCACCATCAGCCACGACGGGCCGGGACAGCATTTACGTGGGCCGGATCCGCTTGATGATCCGGAAAAGCGTCAATGGATCGAAATCCTGCTGGCGGAGCGTGCAGATAAGGTCGGGTTCAACGCGGTGCTGACGCAAGAACATCATGATCTAAAGGCGCTGAAGGCTTGGTTTGCGGATCGGATTGGGCCGGACATCCACGTCGGCCTCGAAGGCGTTGTGAATGTCTATGATGCCGCGACCGCTTTAGGCACAGGACGGTTTGCACCTGCAGAGCTAAACAGCCTCACACGGTCAATATTTGAGGCGCTGGTCGAGGATCCGAACGCCTTTGGTCTCGGCGAGCGCATTGATGAGTTCTACGCCTCGATCCAGCGGCAAAGGCCCATTGAGGCGTTAGGGCAAAAGTGCGGGATGGACCGAGAAGATACCATCGCCGTCGATCTCCGCGGCAACGTCATGACCTGTCAAAACACCGGGGCAAAGGGCGAGCACAAGATCGGTCATGTTGAGGCTTTTGAAGATATCGCGCTCAATACCGCGACGCATTTTGCCTTTCGCGAGGAATGCATAAAATGCCCGGTCGTGCAGCTTTGCAAAGGCTCCTGCATGTTCCTCGAGGGGGAGTTCTTCAAGCAGAGCTGCGCCAACGAGTTTGCCTTCAATATGGGGATCATGATGGCTGCCGTCTGGCATTTGACGGGGATGGTGGTCATAGAGATCAAGCGATCAGATTGATACAATCTTGGGCGGCGACCTGGGGAGCATAGGCCACTATTGCAAGCGCAGTCCCAGCACAAGGCCAACAAGGATGTCCCAAAAGACTAGGACAGGCAAGATTGCAAGCCAAAGCATAAACACGGAGGCCCTCGCTATCACGGCAACCAAAAAAACAGCTGCCATAATCAGCATGTAAATTACCTGTAGCTGAGCCGCTTTTTTGCCGCGCAACTGGACCCCCGCAAGCTTAAAAGATGAGTATTGCGGCTTCAAAAAATTAAATGTGCCCGCCTTATTTTTGACAGAAGCGCTAACGCCGGTCTTAGACAGATTGAAGCCGAAGGGACCTGCACGCCAACGGCCGATGAGCTGGACCCGCCCATTTTGCAGCGCGACACGCGTGCCATTTGCAATTCGTGTAGACGCCCGCACCCCCTTTGAAGAGTTGGCCGTAACGTTGACGGAGCCAATCTTCTTCTCAGCGCGGACTGCAACACCACCTGTCCGAGAGGCTCGCGTGTATTTGCCTCGATGTTCAATACGCACTTGCTTGCCATCTTCATCTTTTTTGCCAAGGCCAATCACAAATCGTCCTCGCCATGCGTCGGCTCAAACGTTTGCGATCGAATATCCACATTTAATTTTTGTATTGTGTCCCCAAAAGCATTTTCCATGCGGACCATAGCGTCTGTCATGAACTCTATCATGCGTGGCCAGTCCTCGCGGTCAAACATATCAGCTTCTGTCTCACACTTGATCCGACAAGCGCGACGATGATCCAGGCGCTCCCACTCCATCGTTCCGCCGAACACAGCCTCAATAGCTTTGCGTTGAGCCAAAAGCTGATCAAAGACATACTTGTTTTCAGTCTGTTCACCCCGATCAATGTATATTTCCGCGCGTCCATACTTGCCTGACGCAGCAAACTTAAACCCAACACCTCGCATGCCAGAACCTGCACCAATCCAAGTTCGGTAACCCGCTGAAATATTATCGTACAGTTTCGACTTGCTTTGCATTGCTTGAATTAATTCCGCCCAAAACTCACGGCGAATTGCGTGCCGAGCAGCTTCCGCAGACGAAGCCTGCTCTTCTTCTTGAGCCTTGTCTGCCAAACCAATCACAAAGTCCTGTGTATCCTTCACAGGGATGATTTGCTCAACGTTTAGGAAAAGATCGTCTGCCATTGACCAAGGCGTGACCTTGAAGCACTGAACCTGCAGCTTGAAGTTCATCAGCCACAGCACAGTCGAGGTCACCTCTTTGCGGAAGTTCGCGGCGATCAGCATGATCCGCTGCGATACACCGCGATTGAGCGTGACCTCTGACAAGTCGGCTACTTCCAGAAAATCAGCAATCAGTTCACTGGCCACCCCAGGCTGTCCTGTCTTGGTGAGATGATCCTGATAGATACCGCAGATGCTTTCTGTTTTCAGGCTCGCGCAGTAGGAGGCGTATTTCATGGCCTGCCAGGTGACGTCTTTTCCGGTGTCGTCGAGCTTGTTTTCGATAATAACCAAGCGACCCTTCTTGTCCAAAGCAAGAAGATCCAGACGTTCCTGCGTGTCGGAAAAGCCTGCAAACTCTTTCTGGATGATCAACAGGTCCTCACCAAGACAGGATGGATACTTGGCTATCCATTCCTGTAGGTGCTGACGCTCTTTGAAACCCAACTCAGAAAAGCTGCGTGCCCTGAGCGGCTTGATCGAGTTGTCACCTTTATCAATGCGAAACATGCGACTTACTCCTGCTCACTACGAACGTAGGTCACATAAAAGCCCTTGATGATGCGGTGCTCCTGCAACCGATCACTGAGCGAAAACCCGTCCTTTTTGATAGGTGCCTGAAAAATATCGAGGCCGCGATCAAGCACGATCTTCCACCCAGTATCGGTGACGATGTCGCGCGCATGCGCTGTACCCGTACCATCAAAAGCCCAAGTAAACTCAACACCAGAACCGACACAGGCGTCCAAGATTGAATCCAACAGCTCGCGTTGTTTGCTAACGTTACCATCATCCGGCCCAGTCACGAGATGAACGCTGACCTGATCCTCTGGCGATTTCCGCCGAATTACCATTTCGACGAATTCCATCATGTTTCGGATTTGGTAGAAATATCGGACGTAGGGGTCTGTCACGACGATCTTTGACGCGCCCTCAATGTAAGGACCGAAGAGCCGATCGTAGCTGATCCCCTTGCGATCCTCTGTGAAGACATGGTGGCCTTCTTCGAGAACGGGCTTAGCCTCAGCTTTGGCAGGGCGCCCAGCCTCCGAAGCGCGCCCTGATGTCGATGCCCCTTCGTCACCGGCAGATGTGGGCTCACCAGTACCAACTGACGTCTCTGACTGTTCCTGCTCCTTGGGATCCAGCGCAGGCTTGAGGTGATAGAACTGCGGGTATTCTTCCTCCTCGACCGTGGTCACACGGCGCTTGGTCCCGTCCGTGCCAAGGTAGTGAAAATCGACCTCGGGATAGGTACTGTCGATGCGGGCTAGTTGGTCTTTGACCCGCTTGCGGCTCTCCATGGCTAGGCGCAGCAGTTCTTCGACATCCTCGGCCGTTTCGCCACCATTCGGGAAGATCAGTTTCAGCAGGCCCGACATCGTCTTGTAGATCGCATCCCTATCACGCGTTGAAATCTTCTCGCTGATCTTGAAATGCTGATCCGGCCGGTTGGAGAAATCTTCCTGACGCAGATGGCGCAACATTTCAGCGAGATAATCTACAATAAAACCATACCCGCTTGTGAACATCTCACCACGGATCACGTCGATTTCCCAGCCAGGCAGATAGGCATGCAGACGATCGATGAAGGCCGAGTCATGGAACTGCGGCGGTAGGGCCTCAAAGAGGTCGCTGTTTTTCAGCATGAAAGGCACATTGTGGTCGGTGTTGCCGACAAACGCGAAGCTAGCCTCGGCCCCCATCGGGTTCACACCCCGAGAGAAGGTTTTGTTGGCCATATAGTTTTTCATGATGTCGACCAGCGCCTTGTTCGCTGTCTTTTCTCGACCAGCGAATTCATCAAAGGCCACGACATCCCAATAGCCGACAAGGCCAATGCGGCCGTTCGAGTTGTTCACAAAGAGCTTCGGGATCGTCACCTCGCCACCTGAGATCAGCTGACCGTGTGGCGAAAACTCTGAATAGATGTGCGATTTACCGGTCCCTTTGGGCCCAAGCTCAATGATGTTGTAGTTGCGTTCCACGAAGGGAATCAGGCGCATCAACTGCAAGAGCTTCGCCCGTCGCCCAAAGGCCTCCGGGTTGAACCCGATGCTTTGCATCAGAAGATCGATCCAATCGTCAGTGTTGAAGCTGCCCCGCGCCTCACGGTAGCCCTCATAGTCGACCTTGGCGATCTGGATGGGCTTGATGGTCTCGAGGATCCACGGCGAAATACGTGCATCCTCCGAGAACTCGTATTGAACATCGGCGATGCACCAGACACCCGTCACCAGCAGCTTTGGGTGCGCCTTGATCGTGCCGCTGTCGACCGCAACCTTCTTGATACCGAGGTTGTCGAAGGTCGCCTCGTAGCTGTCGGTCTTCTCGTTCAACGACACGCTGATCTGGTCGATGACCTTGTAGCGCCCCTTTTCCTTGATCGTTGACTGGATGAGCCCCGCTTCGCTGCGGTGGACATAATGCTTGCGCAGTATTTCTTTGACAGTCTCGATGCCGGTCGCGATCGACGCCTCGTCGTCGGTGGCGCAGTACTGCCCCAAGAGATACTCGAGCACATAGGTCGGAACGATCGCGTTGCCCTTGACCGCCTTGACCAGGTCCTTGCGCACGACAAAGCCCGCGAAATGTTCATTGATCCTGGCGTCGAGATCACTCATGGGCCCGCTCCTCAAAAGTCAAAATCTGTTGTAATGCCACGTTTCAACTGGAAGCGATGGCTTGTGTAGTCCTGATAGTGGCTGGTCTTGCCGACCCGCTCCCGCAATTTCAGGAATACGTCTTGGTTGTTGAATTTGTCCGCCTCACGCGACAGCAGGAACTTCCGGGGCATTTCGCGCTCACGCGCGTTGTCCGAGGTGAAATCGAACTGCAGGACATGCTCGTCTGAAATCAGTGTATCGTCGGCTGCATAGATACCCGCAACCAGCTCGCGCGCCTGCATCTTCTCAGAGACCGGTTGCGCTTGGTAGAAGATAACAGCCGTTTGCCCAGACGTGATCTGGCTGCGGCCAGATACGATGATCTGCACCTCAACCTGGTTCACATCCGCCTCGCGCTGTTTCCCGACGCGAATAACCGGGACCACGATTTCCTGCAGCGACGCACCGCCATGGACAAACCGGCTCCCTGCCCCTTTGACGCGCAGGCGGTTGATCGAGTTCGGGATCAGGACATCGAGGTCACCCGCCAAGCCAAGATTGGCTGAGCTGAACTTCTTCATGCCCGCGGTTTCTTCGAGGCCACGACCGATAACGAAGCGGCGATTGCGCAGCAGGATTTCTTCGCCCTTGGGATCAGCAACAGCGAAGTCGCTCTCATCAAGCGATCGGTGCTGGTAAAGGAATCCGTGATCTGCCGTGATCAGGATGTTCGAAAAATTCGCCGAAGTCAGCTTGCGAACCAGCTTGGTCAGCTCTTCGATCGCGTCTTCTGCCGCCTTGGGCAGCTGATCTTCAGTCTGCAGCTTATCGCTAATCGCATCGATCAGGTTGTGATAGATGTAGACCACGTCGTTGTCGCGGAAGAGCTCTTTGCCCTCATCGACCCGCATATCGAGCACATCGCGTGCGGACAGAGCCTTCGCGCGGTCGCCTGCACGTCCTGTTGCCAGGAGCTTTTCGCGCGCGGCGAGCCCTTGGGTGCTTTCGCCACCCGAAAGAACAGATCCGCTGCCATCAGGCGCAAAAGACAATTCCCGGTTTGGCAACAGTGCCGCCATCCCGAGCTGTGTATAGCTGGGTAGCGCACTGATCATGGGCTTCAGCTCTGCATCAAACCGGTTCAGTGCCCGAATGCGGCGCAAGCATTCTTCGGCCACCTCAAAACGCAGGGCATCCGAGATAATGACCACGACTTTTTGGTCTCGACGGCGGAACTCTGCTGCTTGCTCGACGTAGAAGGCGCTCTGGCGTGCGTAGCCGGGGATTGTCCAATCGCTCAGTCCGGCAACCTGATCCTGCCAGGCGTCATTCAGCTTCAACAGAAAGCTATTCGTGTATCGGTTCTCAACCGCCTCGTAGAGTTCCGAGAGCAGCGAGGCATGACCGCTGCGCTGCATGTGGTAGATGAATTTGCGGTAGAGCTGGTCGAGCTTGTACCAGCTGCTGACGTACCGCTTCACCCCTTCGGCAGGGCTCGTCATCCCCAGATTGGCCTCGGCGAGCGCCTGCTGAAATTCCGTCGCAAAGCCGATCGCCTGATAGATGTCCTCATAGGAGCCATACCAATGGCTCTGGCGGCGCTCGCGCACCCATTTCAGCACCTCAGAAGCGCTGACGGTCTGGGTGGACATCGCGTGCACGAGCTGCCGGATGATGTGTCGGTCAATTTCCTCGAAATGGTCAACGGCCATGACCGCACGGAAATCGCGCTTGGACAAATCTTCCGGGATCTTCAGCAAGCCCTGATACCGCGCGGCCAAGGTCTCGAACGCCTCTTCCCAGTGGCGGTTGTTCTTCCAGCGCCGGAAAACCAGAAGCGCCTCGGCGTTCAGCTTACCATCTTCGCCGAGCGCCCGCAGGTACGCCGACTGGAAGAGCGCGATCGCGAAGTCTTCAAGATCGGGCTGGTCCGGCTGATAGCAATAGGCATTCCCAACCTGCTTCCAGAACACCTCGGTCAGGCCAGACCGCTCGATCAGCCGCATTGCATCATCGCGACCCTCAGCCAGCTCACCCAACAGCGTCTCGACCACAGTATCAAGCCCACCTTCGGCGCCAGCGCAGACGGCCAGCATGCGCAGCCGCACCTGGGACTGTGTGTCTGCAGCATGCAAAAGGCGCTTCAGGTCGGCCACACGCGCTTTGGAGCGGTAAAACTCCATGTGATTGCGCACAACGCTTTCGAACTGAGGCGGCAGGCTCAGCTCACCCAGCCAGATACCAGCCTGATCCGCCTTGAACACCGCCGTTGCCAATTGCAGGTCCAGCAGCCAGTTCGCCGCATTCCCCGGCTCTGGCCCATCATGGAACACCAGAAACTTCGCCTTTGGCTCCTGCCGCATCATCCGATGCTTCAGTCCAAACTGGTTGTTGGCGATTTCCACCTTCGTCACACCAGCCAGATCGAGCGCATCGAACTCTCCCCGCATGTCGCGCGCTGCGTCATACCAAAAGACGATGCGATGCTCATCAAAAAGCCGTTCCAGGCTGGCGGTGATCCGATCCGTCATCAGCTTACTCCGACAATCTTTTTCAGGGCGGTGCCAAATTTTGGATAGTTCGCCTTCACACCGTCATCGAGGTCGATCTCGATCTTGGTCTGAGCCAGGGGGAAGACGACATCGCGCTCCCATTCGTTCAGCTCGTCGATTTGTTTGGCGATCACGCCCATATCCTTCAGCGCCTTGGTGCGCTGGCCCTGGCTGGCGCTCGGGTCGTCGGACAGTTTTTCAAGCCGCCCGCGCTCGGCCTGCAGCTTGCTGATGAACTCGCGCAGGTAGTCGTTGAGGATGACCGACACCGTGTCGCCGCGATACCGGTGCATGTAGATCAGCGCGTTGAACGTCCCCTTGGGGCTGGAGACCATCCAGTAGATCGGGCGTTTCTTGTAGCGCTTCACGTGGTCGGCATAGAAATCCTTGGTGAAGTATTTGCGGATGTCCTTGCCAAGCGCGTCCTCGATATAGCGCAGGTTCTCGCGGAAATGCGCCTCGCCGAAACTAACGCGCAGGAACAGGCGGAAGCGTTCGGTGATGTCGTCGGGGAACCAGTCACTGTCGAGCACGGGGATGACGTTGTCTTCGTCCGGCATGAACTGCGGCTCGGGGATGCGGGCGAGGTAGTCGGCCAGCGTTTCGCCCTGATTGGCGAGGATCAGGCCCGGCGCATCAAGGCTGTAGCGCCCGAACATGCAGCCCACGGCGTAGGAGAGGAACTCGGCCATGGTGTCGGCGCGCAGACGGGTCTCGTTGGCCTCGGCTTCGTTCTTGATGCCATAGCGATACGCGGGGTTGCAGGTGAGGGTGATCTCGTTGAGCGGCACCTCGGGGGTCAGCTCGTCTTGCAACCCGTAGGCGTCGATGAAGATGCGGTTGTTCTCTTCCTCCAGCCGCTGCATCTCGTCCGTCATGCCCTGCCAATGGGTGCGGAGGGTGGTGTAGGTGCCCTCCAGCGTCTCGGTGCGGTGATCGGGTTGGAGCAGCGGGAGCGTCGTAAAATCCCAGGAGGTTTCGTAGGCGTCCCAGTCGAATTTGGAGAGTTCGATGCAGCCGTTAGAAATAGAATGCAAAAGGTCGGAACCGAGCATTTCGATTTTGAGTGGTAGCTTTTCAATATCCCCAATCTGAAAGTTTAGAGTTGGGCTGAGCAGAGAAAGCATTGTTTCACATGGTTTTGAATTGAGAAACGAAACCAAGTTATCCGGCTTGGCATCTTTTGAGAAAGCTGACATACCCCCAATGTCAAAAACTGAGCCAAAATCTCTGTAGCGGCAACTAAACTTGGACGAAGTTATTAACCCCCAAGTTGCTGCCTCCTTAAAATAATACTCATAGGCCCTGAAACGCGATCTCTCGTTACCATTTTCATCTTTGAAATTTCTAATAGCTTCCCCGCCATTGGGCCAATAGACTACAAAGTCAGAATACCCAAACCACTTCCGATACCCCCCACCTTTTGAATAAGGTACCCACTTTTCTACTAAGCTCTCAGAATCTTGAAAAGACTTGGTGGTGCGATTGATGGAAGCCTTCCCTACTTCATGCCAAGCTCGCAGGAATCTATCGTTGTCTCCCGTTGCCAAGCCTTGCTTTGCAGTTGCGCTCAAAGATAAACTTGGGACATTATCAAATAAGTTAGCAATATTATTTGATACCCAATACGCAATTGGTCTTCCCGGAATTTTCCCAAGGTCTTCCGCTGATGTGCGATAGAACCACCCGCAGTCTTTATTGCTTATAGCTTCCAGTGTTTTTGGGCCTTGGTTGGCTGCGCCGCGGAAATCCGAAAGTCGAATATAACCGCCTTTGAATTTTGGGTCACAATCGTTCTGCAAAGTGAATGTGCAAATTGGTACCGTAGCACCATCAAAGCCTGAATATTCCAATTGAATCAAGCTTGTTATTGTTTTTTGCTCAAGCAATAATAGTCGAAGTTTTTCGTATGACGAGATGAACATCCATACAAATGGTGTCATGAAGCCCAACTGTGCTTTAGGCAAGGCAAGTTGGATGTTTCTGGCGATGAACGCGGAGAACAAGTCTGATTTTACGTTAGGATATTTTTCTTTCAGAAAGGCGGCGATCTGCACATTCATCCCACTCGAGCCCATATACGGCGGGTTGGCCACCACGACGTGATACTTCGGCGACAGCGCCTCGGCCATGCGCAGCACGGCGGTAATGCGCTCCTGCACCTCTTTCAACAACAGATCGCCGCCAAAATCCCGCGCCTCGACCACCCGCAGGGTCTCTGCCGGATCGCGCAACCTCGGCACGATCAGCGAGCCGAAGTTCTTGGCCTGCTCAAACTGCGCACATGTCTCGCGCAGCTCATCGGTGAACAGATCCTTGCCCACCACGGCGGCCACGTCCTGCATCTCGGCTTCGGTAAAACCCACGTTCTGCAAGACGCAGATGTCGGGCTTCGCCTCCATCCGCAAAAACCGACGCCGCCCCAGCCGCGCCGCCGCCTTCATCGCCAGCGCAAAGGCGGCCAGCGCGCCCGCGCGGTCGTCAATCTCCACTCCCGTCAGGTTGTGCGTCAGGATTTTGCTGGGGATCTCGGTCGCGTCATATCCCTCTTCCTCGTAGATGGCGTAGAGCAGGTCAAAGGCATAGGTCAGCATGTGCCCCGACCCGGCGGCGGGATCGCAGATGCGGATATCCTCGGGCTTGGTGATGCGCAGGAAGTCCGTCTCGGGCTCTTCGGGCGCGATGTAATAGTCCATCCGCTCCGCCAGGCGGCTGTCGGGCCGGTTCAGCAGCCAGAGCCGCCCCAGCGAGTTCTCCACCAGGTAGCGGACGATCCAGTGCGGGGTGAAGAGCTGCGTCGCGGCGGGGATGTTCTCGGCGGTGATCTTCTGGTTCTTCTTCAGCCCCGCGAAGACCTGGTCCTTCTTCTCCGAGATGTAGAACTGGTAGAGCCAGCCGATGATCTCGACGTCTTGGCAAGCGTCTTCGGTCATCACCTTGCGCAGTTCGGCAAGGATCGAGGATTGCGACAGCAGATCCTCGGGCATCAGCAGTTCGGTATAGTCGTCCAACTCTTCGAACAGGAACGGCATCGGCCCGTGCCACTGGTTGCAGGCATGGACCAAGAGCTGGCGATAAGCCTCCCCCTGCGGATCAGACGATGGCGTGCGGCCATCAAGCAGCGCCGCGATGCTTCCCGACGCACCCTCGGGCAGGTTCCCCGCCATCGCCTCAGCCAATATCTCCGGCCGCGTCTGCCCCTCAGCCGGCGAAACAACCCCAACCGTCGTGTAGCCATTCGCATCCATGAAGCGCAGCGCAGTGAAACGGTTGAACCAGGTGTAGGCGACCTGCTCGATCACCTGCGCCTTACCATCCCGCGCGATCGAAGCATCAAGCTCTTTCATCGCCTGCGGATGTTCCCGCCGCGCGGGCGAGGCCGGATCAAGCACCAGATCAAGCTTGGAGCTGACCTGATCTACAGCCAAATTGCGGGCGGCTTGGGCAAACTTCTTCAGCGCGTTCGTGTCCATCAACTCACCCCAACAATCTTTTTCAGCGCGGCTCCGAACTTGGGATAGTTCGCCTTCACGCCGTCATCGAGGTCGATCTCGATCTTGGTTTGCGCCAGCGGGAAGACGACATCGCGTTCCCATTCATTCAGCTCGTCGACCTGTTTTGCGATAACGGCCATGTCCTTCAGCGCCTTGGTGCGCTGGCCCTGGCTGGCGCTTGGATCATCGGACAGCTTTTCTAGCCGCCCTCGCTCACCCTCAAGCTTACTGATGAATTCGCGCAGGTAATCGTTGAGCAGAACCGACACCGTGTCGGCGCGATAGCGGTGCATGTAGATCAGCGCGTTGAACGTCCCCTTGGGGCTCGAGAACATCCAGTAGATCGGGCGCTTCTTGTAGCGTTTGACGTGATCGGCGTAGAAATCCTTGGTGAAATACTTGCGGATGTCCTTGCCAAGCGCCTCTTCGACATAGCGCAGGTTCTCGCGGAAATGCGCCTCGCCGAAGGTGGTGCGCAAAAACAGGCGGAAGCGTTCGGTGATGTCGTCGGGGAACCAGTCACCGTCGAGCACGGGGATCACGTTGTCCGCATCGGGCATGAAGGTCGGTTCGGGGATGCGGGCGAGGTAATCCTCCAGCCGCTCGCCCTGGTTGGCGAGGATCAGGCCCGGCGCGTCGAGGCTGTAGCGCCCGAACATGCAGCCCACGGCATAGCTGAAGAACTCGGCCATGGTGTCGGCGCGCAGGCGGACCTCGCGGTCCTCCTCGGAGTTCTTCACGCCATAGCGATAGGCGGGGTTGCAGGTGAGGGTGATCTCCTCGATCGGCACCTCGGGGGTCAGCTCGTCTTGCAGACCATAGGCGTCGATGAAGATGCGGTTGTTCTCTTCCTCAAGGGCTTTCATCTCGTCCGTCATGGACTGCCAATGGGCGCGCAGCGTGGCATAGCTCGCCGCCAGCGTCTCGCCGCGATGATCCGGCGAGAGCAGCGGGAGCGTGGTGAAATCCCAGGAGGTTTCGTAGGCGTCCCAGTCGGATTTCGCCAGATTGATACAGCCTGTCGCGTTGGATCGGGCGGACGATGAGTCTACAGCCTCCATTGGGATTACCGGAAATTTGGCAACATCGCCGGGCTGTAGGGAAACGGTCGGATTTATCTGATACAAAATGCTAACGAACACTTTCGTATTCAGAAGGCTCGCAAGGTATTGCTGCATGGCGTCTGAGACGAATATGCATGCGCCTTTATTATCGAATAGGAAGCCATGCCCGAAGTGGCGAAAGCCAATGTCATTCGTGGAAATCGTCGACCATGTGAGGCCGGGAGAAAAATAGCTTTTTTCATTAGCGATCACAGAGTGTGGGATAGCCTTAATTTCACGTCCGTTCTGTTCCCAATTAACCACTGAATCATTTTGCCCGTACCAGCGGCGGGAACCCCCGCCTTTGTTGTACGGCGCCCATTTCTTTCGTTCGGCGTTGAAGTCCTCGGCACTTGCGAAATCTGTACCAAGCGAAGGTTTAGAGACTTCAGGCCAAAATCGGACAAACCGCTCGTTGTCAGTAGTAGTATTTCCTTGACGCGGAACACTAATTGAACGGAGAGGATCGAAATTGCCAAACGCTTCGCGGACACTCTCGCTAAGCCAGTAGGCAATTGGGGTTCCGGGAACCCCAACCAACTCGCTTTGAGAAATGCGGAAAAGACTATCAGGGGATCCCCCTGCAGCTGCCAACAGTATTTCCTGTTTCTCCGATTCATTTCGGCCCGAGATTGCGCGAATGAACGCGCCAGCATAGCTCTTCATGCTTGTGTTTCGGCAAACGAAAGCCGTGGTAGACACCACAGCTCCACCGATTGTGTCAAAAGCACGCTCGCCCAGATGGGCCATCGTAAGAATGGTCCCCTTTGAGAGAAGGGCTGCCCTCAACTTTTCGAATGAAGAAAGGAACATCCATGACTGCATATTGATCATGGCCATGTACCCGTTCTTGGCGCATGCAGCCAAAGAACGTTCCATGAAAAGAGCAAAAAGGTCCGTTCTGCTGTCTGGATAGTTTTTCTCGGTCCATTTTTTTAGTTGAGGGTTCATGTTGCGCGCGCCCATATAAGGCGGGTTGGCCACCACCACATGATACTTGGGCGACAGCGCCTCGGCCATGCGCAGCACGGCCATAACGCGCGCCTGAACGTCCTTGAGCAGCAGGTCGCCGCCAAAATCCCGCGCTTCCACCACCCGCAGCGTCTCCGCAGGATCGCGCAGATTTGGCACGATCAGCGAGCCGAAGTTCTTGGCCTGCTCGAACTGCCCCAGCGTCTCGCGCAGCTCATCCGTGAACAGGTCCTTGCCCACCACGGCGGCGACGTCCCGGACATCCTCGGCGGTAAAGGCCACGTTCTGCAACACGCAGATGTCGGGCTTTGCCTCCATACGCAAAAACCGCCGCCGCCCGAGCTTGCCCGCTGCCTTCATCGCCAGCGCAAAACCCGCCAGCGCTCCCGCACGATCGTCGATCTCGATCCCCGTCAGGTTGTGCTTCAGGATGAGCGCGGGGATCTCTGTCGCGTCATATCCCTCTTCCTCGTAGATGGCGTAGAGCAGGTCGAAGGCATAGGTCAGCATGTGCCCCGAGCCCGCCGCCGGATCGCAGATGCGGATCTCTTCGGGTTTGGTAATTTTCAGGAAGTCCGTCTCAGGCTCTTCGGGCGCGATGTAATAGTCCATCCGCTCGGCCAGGCGGCTGTCGGGGCGGTTCAGCAGCCAGAGCCGTCCCAGCGAGTTCTCCACCAGGTAGCGGACGATCCAGTGCGGGGTGAAGAGCTGCGTCGCAGCGGGGATGTTCTCGGCCGTGATCTTCTGGTTCTTCTTCAGCCCCGCGAAAACCTGGTCCTTCTTCTCCGAGATGTAGAACTGGTATAGCCAGCCGATGATCTCGACATCCTGACAGGCGTCCTCGGTCATCACCTTGCGCATTTCAGCGAGGATCGAGGATTGCGACAGCATATCCTCGGGCATCAAGAGTTCTGTATAGTCATCCAGCTCTTCGAAGAGGAAGGGCATCGGTCCGTGCCACTGATTGCAGGCATGCACCAGAAGCTGGCGATAGGCCTCCCCCTGCGGATCAGACGACGGTGTGCGGCCATCGAGCAGCGCTGCGATGGTGCCCGGCGCGCCCTCAGGCAGGTTCCCCGCCATTGCCTCAGCCAATATCTCGGGCCGTGTCTGACCTTCTACTGGGGATACAACCCCGACCGTCGTGTAACCATTTGCATCCATGAAGCGCAGCGCGGTGAAGCGGTTGAACCAGGTGTAAGCCACCTGCTCGATCACCTGTGCCTTGCCATCCCGCGCGATCGCGGCGTCGAGCTGTTTCATCGCCTGCGGATGTTCCCGCCGCGGAGGCGAGGCTGGATCAAGCACAAGATCAAGCTTCGAACGGACCTGGTCGATCAGCAGATTGCGCGCGGCTTGGGCAAACTTTTTCAGCGCATTCGTATCCATCAGACGATCACCTTCTTGCCCGCACGGATTTGCTCCAGCAGGGTCTTTTTCATTTCTTGAACGTATTGTTCGACGTCCGCCTCTTCAGTCAGGTAGGGCTTGGTGAAGCCCACCTTGATTTCAGAGGCGTTGACGTAAGTGGTCTGCGGGGGCTCTGGCTGCGGCGGCCCGGGCGGGACGAGTTTCGGATCAACGATCGGTCGGTTCAGTCGCTCAACCTCTGCCAAAATGCGTGGCAACAGATCGAGCTTTGCGCCATTTGCCCGATCGCGCAGGATTGGGATCATTTTAATGATGTCGAGCCCGGATTTATGGCTGTCGATGTTGCGCTTGATGTGGGCTTGGTCGTCTGCTGACAGCGCCTGGAACTCTGGTGTCTGCGTGACCTTTGCCGCGCACTCCTCAACAGCCGCGATCACGGCTTTGCGCTCCTCAAGCACGGTCAGCTCCACGCGGTCTTTTAGCCCATAAAGATCGGATTTCAGGGACTGGATGGCCGTGCCCTTGTAGCAAGCAGGATCGGTCAAGGCGCGGGCCAGTTTTTCGCCGGCCCCGGCATCCACATAGGAAATATTCGCTTCCTGATCGCGCAGGAATTCACGCGCATAGTCATAGATTTCGCGCTGGGCGCCCCCCATGAAGCTGCGGATTTTGTCGAGGACCTCCTCCTTGGCGTCGAGCAGGTCATCTTCCTGTGCCGCGGGTTCGGTGATGTACCAAGTGGCGGGCTTACCCACCATCGCAGCAATTTTCGTGGCTAGGGGTTCGAGCGCCACGACAAACGGGTACTGCACTTTCTGGGCCAGCATCTTACCCAGATCTTCTGACAGCGTCCGCGTGCTCTCCAGCCATTCCGCGCCGATCGTCCGTGCGTCAGTCCCATCCGAGGGCAAATCAAACAGCTCCTTATAGAGCTCTTTCGCCTTTCGGATCTGGGCGGAGGTAAACTCGGTCTGCGGGGTGAGCAGGATATTGGCGAGAGCATGACTGTTGTTCAGCGCCTTGGCGAGGTCTGTGCGCTCGAGCACAGTGCCGTCCGAGCGAGCCTCAAGCTTGCCCTTACCTGACAGGCTGGCAGCCAAGCAGAGAATTGCCGTCGTTGGCCAGCCATAGGGTTTGCCACCAAAGCGTTCGGTCAGATATTTGACTGAGACCTTCACGCCGTTACGAGCCTGCGACTGAACGTAGTTCAGAACATCCTGCTCGGCCTCTGTCAGCCCCTCACCGTTGTTGCCGAAGAGCCCGCTTTCAGGCGTCGCCGCTTTCAGGATGTCTGCTTCGGCATAGGTCACGCCCCGCAGCATCGGCAAGTTGACATAGACCTTGTCGACAAGACCCTGGAAGCCTTTCACGATCCGGTCCTGGGGCTCCTCCCCACCAATGTCGAGCTCATCGCCCCGCACAAACATCCGCGCCTCGGCCATCAGCTTGCGCAGGCGCAGTTCAAGGTCCTTGTAGCGACGACTGTTTTGATCCCCTTTTTCGGCCACGATGCGATCACGGCCCGGCTGCTGAGAGCCCGCGCGGGCTTGGCGGATGAATTTGTCTGTCTGCTTGAAGAGCGTCAGATCGCGGATGAACCGCACATCGGGCTGCAGCACCACCGCCAGTTCTTCTCGGCTCATGTTCCGCATGCGCACAGCTTCGGGCGATGCCACGTCATCGTTAAACGGGCTAACCACGTTGATGGAGAGCTCATACTCCCGCCCCAACAGGTGGTCATCGAGCTTACGGCTGAAGCTGTACTCGTTGCCAGTGGTCAGATGCTTGATCTTGCGGTGCCGCAGGATCGTGTCGAACGCCAGCGTCTCCATTTCCTTAGAAAGCTCTGAAGGGTCGACATCCAGCGCCTTAATCTCCGCTTCGACGTCTTTCTCTTCGTTCGTCAGGAACTCGTAGACCTCGCCGTTGCGCTGAATAAGCGTGTTGCGCTCAAGGAAAGACAGCGCCTCCTCGATCTTGCGGCGCTGCTTGACCTGGTCGGTGTCGAATTCGGAGAGCAGCAGCACGCTGATATTGCGCACTGTCGGCTTGAACTCCTTAACATATTTCACAAGGAAGAGCGCTTTCAGGACGCGAACCGCGAAGGGGTCGATGTCTTGGATTTCTTTCTCGGCAATCTGAATCGACTGCTGCACAGCGGACTTCAGCGCGGTGCGGATGCCCTCGAACATGAGATCAAAGGTGGCAAGACCGCCCACAGGTTGGTCTGCCATCTTCTTGGCGACCTCTTGGAACACGCCCAGCATCGAGCGCTCACCGACCGAGCTGTGCTTGCCCTCAAAGGCGTTATGCTGCGAGAGCGATGTAATCGCCATCTGGAACAGCATGTATTGATACGGCGGAAAAGGGTAGCTTGAGACGAATTGATTGCGGCCATCAAAGTTTTTCAGCCTTATCGACCCGTCCGTGAAATCAAACAGGGTCTTGAGGTTGTTTTCCTCGCGGTCGTGCAGGTTGCCAAGCGTAATCTGCCCCTCGTCGGTCTTGGACAAAAGGCGGCGCTGGATAACCTCAGCCACGTCGGCAGAGTTCAACGGCATCTTCACACCGAAGCGCGCCATAATCTTCGAGAAGTCCTGTGACTGAAACGCCTTCCCATCCCCGATGATGGCTTCCATGTCCTGCTGTGACGTGACGATGACCCAGGCGCGGCCCTTACATTTGGTATTCAGGCTTTCGGCGATCGTTTGTAGGTTCGTCATCAGCTTGACGTTCTCGGCGATGTACTGACCCACCTCATCAACGAAAAAATTCAGCCGGAACTTGGGCGGCTGTTTGTCGAGCCAAACATTCACATTATTGGCAAAATCCTCGATCGAGACCCGGGTATCGGCGCGGTACTGCCCCAGAATATCTGCGACATCAGCAGGATCGCCACCCGTCACAGAGGCGAATGCCGTAGCGATATTTTTACGCTCAAGTGCAGCTTGTTCACGGCCGCGCTCCCAAGGCTTGCCAGCGGCCGCCGCATAAGCATCCTTAAACGCTGCCAGTTGGCCTCGATCATCAAGGTCGCGCTCAAACTGCGCGATATGGGGCAGCTTGCCGTAGTAACCGCACGCCTCATCAAAGACCTTTTGGAACACCGAGAGCAGCGCATCCACATCGGTCTTCGAGATGACGTCAGCCTTCTGGTCGATGTTGAAGAGGATCGACTTTGACGGCACGGAGACGGCTTTGCGCAACGCGCCCAAGAGCATTGGCTGACCGGTCAGCTTTTCCTCGAAAATGTCGAAAGCCCGCGTGCCATCAACTTCTCGGTTTTCCATGAGAAGGGCGAGCATCTTCAGCAGGTGCGACTTACCCGAGCCAAAGAAGCCAGAAATCCAGACACCATTGGCGGTGTCGTAGTTGTTGTAGGCATCAAGGAAGGTCTCGAGGCGTTTACCGATTTCATCGGTGATGACGTACTCGTCGAGCTCGATGCGCAGGCTCGCTTCATCGTCGGCCTTGATCACACCATCGATCGGGCGGTCAACGGGCTTGGCGAAAATGTTTCTCAGAGCAGTGGTCATCGGGTCAGACCTCGTAGTTCAGAATGTTAAAAGCACGGTAATATTTGTCGTCATGCAGCAGCCCAAAGAGATCGAGGGATCCCCCCGTTGCTGTGGAATGGGTGTAGCTGCCAGGAAAGAACAGGACCGTTGGCTTATCCTTGGCCGTGCTCTGCAGGTTGTTGAGCACATTATGCGAGCGGATGTACGGGTAGACCTCACCCACGCCGGACAGGAAAATCACGTCATGCGGCCGGGCAGCAATCGCCTCCGCAATCTTTGGGATCAGATGTTCATGAACGTCGAGAACGCCCTGCAGCAGCTCGCGCAGCTCGGACTTTTCCATGTCGGTCTCTGCGGCCAGGACATCCTCAAGGATGCCCCGCTCTTCCAAAAGCCCGAGCGAAATGTCGTACAGGCTGAGGTCAAGCGCAGTGACGCCCGCATGACCGATGCGCTCGATCAGGTCGAGCCGGTCCTCGATCATCGTTAGGCCTTCCTCTGCCGGAAACGGGCAGATGAAAAAGGGCACTTCATTGCCCAGGCCCTGCTTCGTCAGGAAGCGCTCACTGGTGATGACCCGATACAGGTGCTCGGCGCGCTCTTTGCGCGTCAATTGCAGGCTCACGACAGACCTCCCTCAATAACAACACCCGGGAATACGGCCAGATCAGCTGGGTTGGTCGCCTCAATCAGCGCGCGCAGCTGAGCCGAGAGATAAGTCGACTGGATTCGGTTTTCTTCTGAGGTAATCCCAACCTCTCGCATGGTCTTGAACACGACTTGCCGGAGGCGGACGCGTGTGGAGGCGGAGGTTGAGGCCAAAGCGTCATCCCACTCGGCTTTATGCTCGAAGAACAAATCGAAACTGTCGGTCGACAAATCCAGCTGGTAGGCGAGATACCGATCCTGCACGATTTCGAGTGTGAACTCGCGGACAAGCCGGTAGGCACGGCAAAGGGACAGCCAAATGAGCAGCGCTTGATCTTGTCGATCGGCACGCTCAACCAAGAAGCGCACCTCATCCTCGGTCAGCGTTTCGAGGCGATTGACGAGTTCCCGGAGTATCCGACGCTTCGACTTTTGTTTGGGCGACGATGTGAGACCATCAGCTTGCAGCTGCGATATCGTCTTATCCCAGTCTCGTGTTTCCAGATAGCTCGCTGCGAGATCGATGCATTCGTTCAAGAAAAGCCCCCCAGAAGTGAAGGACATCTTGTAGGGCTGCTTTGCCCCGAACTCTGCGTTCCGTGCCGCCATGGTCATCTAATGACCTCGTCACGGTTCAAAAGGACAATCTGTTGATCCTGGGGCCGGCGTGCTGCTGGGTCAGTGTCCAGGCCAAGACGTTTCAGCGCATAGAACAACAGCGCGCGGCGGACAGCGATCTGGGCCCTGCCGCTCTCCATGCCATAATCCATCTCGATCGCACGGCGCTGGTTATCAGACAGGTCCGGATGCGGGCCGATTTCTAGAACAACTTCTGTGTGCCATGCCTCATCTGCGCTGGGCTCAGCGGTCACGGGCCCCTGATCACCGACCTCAACGATCCTAGACAACAAGAAGTCCTTGAAAACTTGGTCGTTCTGGCAAAACGCCCGGGCATGCCAACGGAACCCATCAAAGGCCAGTGCATGTGGCTCAATCCAGCGCGCACTGGGCTCGGGCCGCGACATGGACTGATAGGCCACCTGCAAGGCGGATAGCTCGCGGATCGCTGCTAACACGTCACGCAGGGTTTCCGGGGATACACCGCGCGCGGGCGTCGGCGTTGCGCCAAAGCTCGGGAAAAAGCTGATCCAGCTTTGCTCGGCGCTGACAAGCCCCTGATCAACCGCGCGCAGCTGGGCAAAGTACTCCTCGGCGTCCGGCTTTAGGTATTTGGGTTTGAAGTGCTTTCCGCGCAAATAGGTACGCAGGCGCTTGTCATAAGTGAGGTTGCGTTTTGCCTGTTCAATGTAGGCGTTCAGATCCAGCGAAGCCTGCTGTGTTGAAACCCCAAACGCCTCCATTAAGTCTCCCCGGTTTATCCGCCCCTGCCAAAACAGGCGGAACTCGATGAACTCATATCGACGTTCGACACTCCAGTTCAGCTGTTTACTCTTCTTGCGAGTCACCCTGCACCCTCTTTTTAAGTCGCACTTTTATATGCGTCTAGTTTTTTTATTGACTCAAAACGGCTCTCGTAAGAACCATTGTGAGACTTATAACCGATTCCCGACGAGACCGTCACAATTTTAGACGTATCACAAACCTGGGGGCTCACCCCAGCATAACCCTCCCGTTCTGCTTTCGGGAAGGGAAAAGGAGCTGCTGCATGAATTTTATGACGAAAACCCAGGCCGTTGGCCTGATGTCGGTCTTGGCCATGACCGGTTGCGCAGAGCTCGAGCCATTGACTGAGTATCGCCCTGTTGTGGATGCCGAACGCACAAACATGCCGCGATTTGAGAGTGATCTCGAAGCTTGCCGTGCAGTCGCAATTCAAGTCGAAGCGGACTATCGCCAACGCCAGCAGGAACAGATGGGCGCAAACATCATGGCGGGACTTCTGGTCGGCGCGATCACCGGGGCCGTTGTTGGCGGCGGGTCTAACTATCAGGGTGAATTAACGGCCTATGGCGCAGCTTCTGGTATGGCCGCGGGTGCAGCCGCGAATGACTATTCCTACGACCTTGTGACGTTTGGCCCACGGCGGGTTGTGGATCGCTGCATGACCGAGCGTGGCCACACGATCCTAAATGACATTGGCCGCGGTTAACGCATTTTCCCGAAAGGACCTACGATATGATGAAACTGCGCACGCTCACCGCTTCGCTGCTGATCAGCACCTGCCTTGCTGGGCACACAATGGCCCAGGAAAGCTCGGCGCTCAACGCAGAGATCGCCGCCATCGACAGCCAAGTCACCGAGGTGGATGCCACGATCGCCCGCTATGAGGGTGGACTGATCCGCATGCTTGCCGAAAGCCGGAGAGAAGCACTGCTATTTTTGCGCACGATCGTTGAGGCCCGGCAAGAAGCCGAAGCCGCAGGCGCGACCATCGAAGTCACCGTGCCAGCCGTAGAACCTGATCCCGAACGTGCGGAGCAGCTTCTTGGCGAAATGGCCTCGCAACAACAGCGTGTCGAGGCGGCCGAACGCGAGGCCGCATCCGCCGGAGGCCTGATACAAGCGGTGGCTCTAAGCCGCGTCGAAACCGAAAAGCTCACACTCGCCCAGTTGCAGATGGCCTACTTGCAGGCGCGCTATGGCATCGCGTTTCCGGTAACGCCCCAGGTGGAAGCTCCGACGCCGCCAAGCCAAGACGCACCATCGCCCGCGTCCACAGCAGATGGTGACGAGGTGACCGCTGCCCTGCCCTGGGCGGATCCCGACCACCCGGACATTGACTACAGCCTCGCACCGTTTGAGCAGGCGCACAACGAAGGGGATCGGATTGCGGGCTGGTGGGTGATCGACGAGGAGCGCGCTGCGATCGATGACAGCCCGTCCGTCGTGGCTATCAACTATTCGGCCTATGATGCGCGCAGCTTCAGCGGGATCACCGCGCTTCTCGCGCAGTGTCGGGAAGGCGAAACATCCATCGTCTTTGTCCAAGACGATTTTCTGATGAGCGCCATTCGGCGGAACTCGTTCGATATCAACTACCGTATCGACGATGCACCTGCGCAGTCGACCCGCTGGAACGAACTGACCAATAACAAAGGCGCTGGGCTTTTTGGATCTGCGTCCGAAGGCTTCTTGCGCAACCTCTACGATGCCGAAGCGTTTTTCATCCGGCTGACCGATGGCAATGGTCGCCGCTATGACGCAGAGTTCGACCTGGCCGGCATTCAGGAGGCGATCGAGGCTGTAGCTGGCGCTTGTGGCTGGTCCACGCTCGACCTCTCCTCTGACGACTACCGTGCCATCCAGACCATGCTGAATGCCGGTGGCTTTGATGCCGGCACACCTGACGGCGTTTGGGGTAACGGATCGCGCAACGCAATGCGCGCCTTCCAAGAACAGAACGGTTTAGCACCCACTGGAGCGCCTGACCGCGCGACTCTCGAGGCGTTGGGAATTCAGGCAAGCGACTAGAACCATCACATCAGTGTGGCCCCCAGCGTGGGACGGTGCCTCGAGCGCGTTGCCGCAGCAGGAAAGGAAATAAAATCATGGAATTCATCATCGCAGGCGCCATCGTCTTCGGCATCATCGGCTTCTTTGTCGATGGTGGCAAAGGCGCGCTATGGGGAGCAATCCTCGGACCCTTTGGCCTGATCATTGCTGCTATTTTGAAGGGTAAGTGAGCGGGAGAGATGCGCTTTTCAACCCATCTGCCAGTTCGCTTGTTGAGCTTACGAGGACGGCTAACATCGCCGGTGTGAACACGATCGGCCCTGCTCGGACCTTGCCACCAGGCGCCGCAGATGGCCGCTTCCAGCCCATCTCCGACCTTCGAACCAATTGCAGCTGGTGGTTCTAATCAACGCAGGACTGTCGATGGACTCACCTTAGATTGACAGCTAGCTTCATCTCAACGAAACGGGAGAAAAGCAATGAGAGGCAGATTTCTTGATGGCTTAGCGCTTGGCTTGCTTCTCGGTTTTGTTATCAGCACAGGAACACTTTGGCTAATTGACAGCACGCAGGCTGTGGTACGCGAATTTTTCGACGACCACCTCACACACTTCTTCACACTTACCGCGGCCGGACTCGCGCTATGGGGTGTTTCTCGTCAAATTCAAAGCAACGTTGACCTCGCGGAGCATCATCGAAAAGCCAAACTAGATGCGGCCCGCAGCAGTCTACCAATCGTGCTCTCGAACATTCACGAGATGTGCGAAGCGCGGTGCGATGCAATTTCGCGGGGCGACAAGACGCGATCTGAAGACAAACACTGGGAAATCACGGATTTTGAACTTTCCACCCTACGCTCTTGCATCGAACATGCGGAAGGGACCGAGAACGAGTTGATGCAGCAGATCATACGAGTCTACCAAGTACTCATTGCTCGCTGGAGAAGGTCGGAATTTGCCGATCTGTTCTCTTCAGATGTTTTGGATGAAGGCGATCATCGACTACTGAACCGATTAGAGCAGTTCCATGCAATGCTAAACTGGCTCACCTTGAGAGCAATAAGCGATGCGTTATTTGACTATGCACGAGGTGAAGACTCAAACCCTAACAAGGAAGAGATGAAAAAATCTGTCTTCTTCTCTCTCCGTCATATTGGCTCCGGTGGTTCAGATGGCGGCGGTGGATGGCTTCTGACAAACAATGCTAACTACTCCAATTTTCTAGATCGCCTGATCAAAAAAAACCGCGTCACCTTTATCGATGATGATTGGAAGTGAAGCTGCGCGCACCGTCGAACTTTTGGACGGCGCGGCATCAAGTAAAATCCGGGGCTAGACGCGAGAGGTAACGGCCCAAAGCTGCCGCCTGACCGACCAACGGGTTGCCGCGGCGCAGCAGGGCAAGCAGACCCAAATCTTCTGACTGCCATCGCGTTTCTCGAGCAGATCAATCCTTTCACTGCTGCCGTAAGTTGCTACAATGTTCTGATAGAATCCTAGCTGTGCCTTGAGAAAATGCCGACTTTTGTTCCCAATGGAATATTCGTGCCTGATCGCCTCGTCCAAGAACTAGAAGACGATCGCGTTGTGATATTTTGCGGAGCGGGAATCTCTATGGGTGCGGGCCTGCCAAGCTATACAGGTTTGGTGGAGCACTGTTACAACGAACTTGGGGTGCCGCTCCCCAAAAAGCGAAGCATTGAATGGCAGTGGCCGGATCGCATGCTTGGAGCGCTCGAAAGTAGGTTTCCGGTTGAAATGCGCCGAGTGGTTGCCGAACGGCTTGACCGCGATCCCACAGACATAGAGATGCACCGCGCAATCCTAAATCTTGCTGGTCTGCGGGGTGGCAATGGAATGCGTTTGGTCACTACCAACTACGACACCTTTTTTGAGCATGCCCAGAGCGGACTGATACTGGGTCAAGACTATCATTCCGGCCCAGTGCTACCAATTCCACGTAATGATCGGATCGTCAGTTGGAAGAGCATAGCCTACTTACATGGCCGGCTAGCGTCGGCAACTGAAGCCAATGATCACCTCGTCCTTACCAGCGCTGATTTTGGACGCGCCTATCTCACGGACGCTTGGGCTGCGCGGTTCGTCGCGCGCCTATTCTCTGAATTCACAGTACTTTTCATCGGATACAGCCTGAACGATCCGGTGCTCCGGTATATGACAGACGCGTTTGCCGCTGAGGAAATCTCCTCGCGGGGACGTGCGCGGCGAAGCCCCGCCTACATTTTCGTTCCCTATCGTGGTCGGGAAGCACAGGACCCCCAACCGTGGAGAGAGCGAAAAATCGAGCCAATCTTCTACAACCAAATGCGGAATCATGTGCAATTAAAACGCACGCTGATTGGATGGGCTAAGGCTCGCCATGATTACCTTTCGCGAACGCGAGTGATGATCAGTCGGACTGCGCCTCATCCGCCTGAGAGCCAGCACCCAAGCGATGTTGCGAACCTTGTGTGGGCTATCGCTGGTCGACCGGACGACGAGGGCCACGGTGCTCGCATATTTGCATCGCTCGATCCGCCCCCGGCAATTGAATGGCTCAGTGTGCTGTCTCGGCACGAGGAGCGGCTTTTCAAACAATACCGCGAGGCCGTTGATGTCGCTCGCCAGGAAGGCGCCGAATATCCAGCTGTGCCCACTTTGCATTTGGACGAGCTATTCCCAATGTCGAACGACGATTTCGCCCCGATCGGACAGACAGCGCGCGGTTTGATTCCTTGGATTACAGCCCAACTCGGTTCGTTCCAGTTAACGGAATGGGTAATAGAAAGGCTTGGGGACGGACGGCGTGCAAACTGGATTCTGAGGCAGGCAATACGCAGCCGCTTGGCCGAGGAAAGCGCCCTTGGTGCTGGTTTCGTCCGATTTTGGAGGATCATATCGGCGGAAGGAGAATGGTCGCACATGCGACCTAACAGCTTTCTTCAGTACGGGCCTGGAGCGATGCTTCGAGATGAACCTGACACTCCGTGGGCGACCCAAGAATTGGCCGCTGTGTTGCGTCCAGTCCTGACCCTAAAGCGATCCTTCTACCGCCGTTTTTATGAAGACAATGAGGCCGACGGTCGGCAACTTGCGCACATTGCAGATGCCAAGGTCAAGCTGCATGGAGAGGATTACATAGACTCCTTCATGGAGGCGCTTGCCAAACAACCTCACGCCGATGAATTCCTGGCCGCACGGATTGATGTGCTCACAGAAATGCTTCGGGAGGCATTGAACCTTTATGAAATAGCGGGGGAAGCGAACTCAGAATTTGATCCTTCAATTATTCAGCGTCCGTCGATCGAACCGCACTCCCAGAACCGCAATTACGAGCGCTGGACCATTCTATTTGACTTGATTTGGCAGGGATGGCGCCACATTGATTTGTCAGACGGCACGCACAGTCGAGAATGCGTCGCACGCTGGCGCCGTATCCCATACCTCGGGTTTAGACGGCTCTCGATTGCAGCAGTCAATGCAAGCGGGCACTTCACGCCAGAAGAAAAATTAGAGGTGCTACTCAATGCCTAAGACCGCCGCCCTTTGGCACTCTGGATCCCGGAAGGAGGCGATGGATCTTCTTCAGTCTACTTGGCCGTTGCTTGATGAATCTGATCAGGAACATCTAACTAGGGCAATTCTGGCGGGCCCACCGGACAAACTGCTGGAAAATGTCGATGAAGACGAGCGGTCACGCTCGCGCGATCGGCGGATATTTGATCGAATAATTGCAGTTGAACGTGTTTCGAACCCTCCGTTGACGCAAGGATTGTCCAATGAGCTTGCCCGAATTCGTAGTGAGTATCCGGAGTGGGAAGCGCCGCCACGCGAGCAAGCCCACTTCGTGAGTTGGTCGGAGACGAGCTTCGGACCCGATACCAAATACGGTGCTGACGATCTCGCCTTGCTTTCTGAAGACGAACTCATCGCGGTATTGGAAACCGATGAAGACCGACGAGAAGGCCTGCTCGAGGCTTGGCGCCAGTTCGCGGCGGCGGACGGTGAACGCGCCATCAAAACCTTGGAACGGATCGCAGCGGTCAAGGAGCCAGATCGTGTGGACATCTGGCGTTTTGGGCTGTGGGGACTTCGGGACACGGCCACAAGTGGTCCCCTGGACCGTCTTCTAGGATTGCTCCTCAAAGCCCCGGAGACATTGTTCAACCAACCTGATTTCTCGCAAGCAGTTGCTGAAATCCTAGAAGTTACCGGTGGCGCGATCGGGACTGACAGTGTTGCGCAAAGCTACTGGAGACTCTTTGACACAACCCTGCAGGCCGCATCGGTGGATCCGTCCAATATCGCAGAGGAGCAATGTGTCGATTGGGTCCATTTCGCAATCAACTGCTCGATGGGCCATTTGGCAAAGGGCTTCTTCGCCGCCCTATTCTCGAGAGAATTGAAAGTCGGAGATGGCATCCCGCCTGACCTAGTAGAACGACTAGATCACCTCGTCGAGCCTAACTTAATTGCACATCGACCTGCACGCGTTATCGCGGCATCTCGTCTGTCTTACCTCTATGCCATCGATCCTAGCTGGGTGAACCGCGAGCTACTTCCGGGGTTCGACTGGTCGGATGAGCAAGAATCTCTAGCTCTTTGGCAAGGGTATGGTTGGAACGCTAGAATTGATCCGCAACTCTGGACAGCAATAAAGCCGAGCTTCCTTGACCTGTTCACACCTGAACGGCTTGAAAGGTTTGGTAGTTTCCGGCGCAACCTGGCTCAACTCTTAATGCTAGCTGGCATCGAGTTCGGAGTTCAGGAGCTACCCAGGGATCGAGTACGCGACGCAATCCGGTCAATGCCGGCTCGAATGCGCACTGACGCTGTAGCTTGGATAGCCGGTTATTTGAAACAATCAGGAGAACCTGTCGAGGGAGAGGATCGCATAGACGCCGGTCCGCGTAGCGACGCGCTGTGGCGCGATCGGGTAGGGCCATGGCTCAAGCGAGTTTGGCCGGTCGATCCGGAGATTTGTAGCGGGGACCTATCGGAACAGCTTGCCGTAGCGGCAATTGCAACAGACGCCGAGTTTCCTGAAGCGATAAAACAGATTAGTCCATATCTTGTCCGGTCAAATGCGTTGCATCTCCTCCATGAATTAGCTGCATCAGATCACCCAGACCAGCACCCCAAGTCTACGATGGCTCTAATAGATAGATTGATAGCCCCCGAGTTTCATTGGGGGGGCGAACCATTCAGACAAATAATGGAACGCGTCGTCGCAAGCGAGCCGAATCTTGAAGAAGATGTCGTCTACAGGCGCTGGGACGAGCGGCTGCGGCTTCAAGGGCAGCAGTGACTGAGTAATCCTGTACCGGGCAAAAAAATGTGGTTACATTCTCTCAAGTCATGTTTGCTATCGGGCCCTCAACCGAAACCTTGGCATCTGCAGAGAACGGCAGCTCTCCGCCCACCCTCCCAGATGCTGCCAGTGCAAAGCTACCGTAACCCATCCAATTTGGGGAGCACGCCTCCTCCCATAGTTGGGGCATTCGGACGTCGGAATTTTCTTTTTCTGCGGGTTACCCAAGGCGAGATATCACGCTACGAACACTGTAGTAGTTTTGGGTTCCTACGCATCACCTGCGCACCGCGCACACAGAAATGAAGCAATCGCATCAAGCTCGTGGGGCTCTACAGCGACAGCAGTACGCAAATCGCCTAGTGCGGCCTCCGCTTTTTCAAAGGTCATCCATTCGGTTTCAGGGACGTCGAGCGCCGACCACTTATCACGCAGATAGGCTTTGAAAAGCGCCGTCTCTTCCTCGGTCAGCAGCTCCGGACTGTAAAACGCCACCAAACGCCGACCGAGCTGACGCAGCCGAGTATCTGAAAGGCTTGCGACGATTTCTTGGCGCCGCGGCCACGTAGCGCTCTGGAACTCCTGCAGAAGTTGCTTGTCAGCATTGGAATAAAACTCTCCGTAAATCTGGCGCTCAACCGGCTTGGGTGGGGCGTCGGGATCGTCGACAAAGCGAGCCGCCATTGCCGCGCCTACACGCTGACGAAACTCAGGCGCGTTGGCGATGACCGTCGCCCGGCGCAGATGCTCCGCGCTGGGCGCTGTGTGTTCGAGGAGCGCGGGTGCCTTATTTGTGGACACGCCCCTAATGATCTTCGGCGTGGCATCCACTGCTGCAAAGATCGCTTCATCCGAGGCCGCGAGGAACTCGGCTGGGTCCGCGGCATCCAGATCGAAAAATGCCGCCTGCGCATTGTTGCCGTAGGAGTATCCGCAGAAACAGCCCACATAGGATCGCGGCTCACCGCCGCCAAAGCGCGTAACCAGCTCATATGGCCGGAAGCTTTCAAGCTTTGCTTGAACGCGTGCCTTGTGGGCGTTGTCGATCAACTCGGACCAAAGCGCTGGGCTGCGCGTTGCGATCAGACGTGCAACGTGGATGGTCGCCTCAACATCCCCCAAGGCATCGTGGGCGTTATGGGCATTGAAGCCATTTGCAGGCGCCAGCCGGTCAAGCTTGAAGCTGCGCCGGCCAGTGTCATCGGTGGGCCAGATCAACAGATCAGGCTGCCGACCATAAGCGGCGTAGACTGCAGGCAGAATATCGAAGCGCGTGTTACCATTGAACTGCGTGGCGTAAATGTTCGGCGACAGATTCTGGTAGAAGGTCTGCCGCAGCACCTCCTCGTCAAACTTCATAGTGTTGTAACCAACCCAGATCGCCGGTGCCCATTGCTCGGTGAACTCAGCCACTTGCTGCGAGAACTCGAACAGCGATGGCAGGCTTGGGTCTGTCAGCTGATCAGGACTGATGCGGGTGACAACTAACGCCTGCGGTGACGGCAGGATGTGAGGCGCCAACCGGCAGCGAATGTTGACCCGATCCTTTTCCACTAAATTCTCATCCGTCCAGATCGCGGCGAACTGCAGCGGCTGGTCGAACTCGGGCGAGGTTCCCGTGGTTTCAAAATCGTAGAAGACAAAATCCATACCCTAAGCATAGCTGAGATAAAGTGAGAACGCCACTTAGCGCGCTCTGGAGTGCTGGCAGTTGCATACTGTCAGAAAACTGCTTATATTTCTGACATGAGAGGTAGCATGCAACACCTAAGCGAACAAATCATGGCACATGCCGAGCAACTCCCTGAGGGGGCTGCCTTGGCCGCGAAAGGCCTTCTGCACCTTGGCAGTCGCGCAGGCGTGGATCAGGCCCTGAAACGCCTTACCGAACGCGGTCAGCTTATTCGTGCTGGCCGCGGTATCTACATGCGCCCCGTGAAGGGACGGTTCGGCGTGCGAGCGCCCTCGATTGATCAAGCCATTGAAGCGTTGGCGGCTCAGCGTGGGGAAGTCATTGTTCCCAGCGGTGCAGCAGCGGCCAACGCTCTAGGGCTGACGACCCAGGTTCCTATACGGTCCGTGTATTTCACATCTGGCCGAAGCCGGACGCTGTCCATCGGTAAGCAAGAGGTCGAACTGCGGCATGCTCCGCGTTGGCAACTTGCTCTTGCAAATCGGCCATCGGGGCAAGCTGTCCGTGCGCTAGCATGGTTGGGCCCTGAACAGGCCGAAGGCGCACTGAAGACGCTCAAGCGTAAAATCCCAGGCGCTTCGTTTTCCGAATTGGTCGCAGCAGCACCACAGTTTCCAACCTGGCTTGCCAGTACTGTCAGTCGTGTAGCTCATGGCTGAAGCCTTCTTGACTTTATCGCTAGATGACAGACGCGAAGCCCTCGGCGTGGCTGCAGATAGCCTCGGCCGCCCTCCCCACTTGCTCGAAAAGGACGTGTGGGTTGTCTGGGCCCTGGACACGCTTTTCAACTCTCCTGCAGGTGATCATCTCGTGTTCAAGGGGGGCACGTCTCTGTCGAAGGCCTACGGCATCATCCAACGCTTCTCTGAGGATGTTGACCTGACTTACGACATCCGAGCAATCGCGCCCGATCTTGTCGGCGACAGCCAGGATGCTATCCCCACATCAAGAGGTGAAGAAAGACGCTGGACGAAGGCCGCACGGCAGCGCTTGAAAGAATGGATACCATCGACGCTGCAACCCGTACTGCAAAGCCCAATCATGCAAATGAGCTTACCCGCCACACTGCGTCATGAGGGCGAGAAGCTGTTTATAGATTATGAGGCAGCTTCCTTGGGCACTGGGTATGTTGCGCCTTCTGTTATGTTGGAATTCGGAGCGCGCGCAACTGGCGAACCGGCCAGCCTTCGCGCCATCAGTTGTGATGCCGATGGCGTGATTGATGGACTTGTCTTTCCTACCGCAAATCCGCGGGTCATGCATGCTGAGCGAACATTTTGGGAAAAGGCGACTGCGATACACGTCTTTTGTCGACAGCAACGCTTGCGAGGTGACCGCTTCGCTAGACACTGGCACGACTTGGTTCGCCTTGCTGATGCTGGGATCGCCGAAAAGGCAACCAGGGACAAGAACTTGGCGCAAGCAGTAGCCAACCACAAGGGTATGTTCTTCACCGAAAAAGACGTTGCTGGAAACACGATCGATTACGTTGCGGCCGTCAGTGGTGGTTTGGAATTGGTACCGACCGGATCCGCGCGTGATACTCTTGCAGAAGATTATCGCAAAATGGTCGAGGATGGTCTCCTCCTGACAGATGCTGAACCGTTTGAAAAGCTTATCACGCGTTGCGCCACTATCGCCGACGACGCAAACCGGGTCATCGTTGAACGCTGACGCTGCACAACAGGCCGACATGGTTTCTATACGGCCGTTGACTCACGTCTAATCATTGAAACTACAAACAGGTGCATGCATCACTGAACGGGCGTCGGCTGCAGCATCTCATCGGTATCGAGCTTAAGCGAACTCCGCCAAAGCTGGGTCTTGAAGACGTGACAATCGTGCTTGCCCGGGCTGTTGTCACGGGTCTCCATCAACAGTCCCGCCCACTCAAGTGGCCGCAAGACACATGATGAGAATGCGCCCATCGCCCGCCATCCCGCGGTGTGCCAATCCTCTGGCTCACCATAAAAGCCCTGGTACAAAGCTGCCTCAGTGGTGCCTCGGTCCGCCTCGACGTTGATGACATTCATCCAGACATCCCATTTGCCAAACGGCCGATCGTCAAAACGGGCATAGGACGCGTGATCGATGCGGAGAACGAAGTACGGGATCAGCTCGGCAACCAAGCGCCCTGGCGATCGGGCCAGCTCAGCACCCTTCTTTGTCAACCGAAACGCCCCCTTATAATGCCGGCCGAGGCGTAACGAGATTAGCAGGAAGTGCAGAACCTCAAGTGGTGGGAATTCGTACTCGTTGATGACCTTGTTGAAGCGGAACATTTCCTCAGCACTTTTCCCCGGCCAATCGAAGTTCTCCACAGCCCAGTGGACGAAGACGCGCTTAAACGCCTTGGTTTGGGTGAGGCCAATCGATCCGTGCTCTTGGGCATATTGCAGCGTCAAAAGTGCGCCCCGCAGCAGCGGCGAGCGCATTAAATCTGGATGATCATCAGGGAGCGTACGGAATGCAATCATGCGCAAGTGATGCCACGAGCACAACGGCGATGCCAAGAGGCCCGTGTGTGCAGGCCTAGACGAGATCGCTGAGCATCCGTGCTAGGTGCCGAATGGAAAAGGCGGATCTAGCCGACGATCCTGGATAAGCTAGGCGTGCTGCGCGGAGATTATCTGATCTATTCTCCGCAAATTTTCCGGAGATGAAACTGGGGATGGTCACGATTGCCGCCATCACCCGGCCAAGCGAATGTGGTTCAATGCAGTGGAATGTCACCGACCATCGCTGAGCGCGGCTGATTATCCCTGATTACGGTTTTTCGGGGCGGATGACTCGTCAAATGTTGACGTGGCGTTGACTTGAAACGCGCTTATAATTCCCCAGTATTTAACTCGGAAACTAAACTTTTGATTTATTTGATTTTTTTGGTTGCGGGAGTAGGATTTGAACCTACGACCTTCAGGTTATGAGTCGTAACTCTTTGATTTTGCTTAATTGTTTGAAATCAGCCACTTAGCCGATAAGCCTTTGTTTTCATTTACTCTGTTCACCGACTTCCAACGACATTGGATGCGTTGAGACGCGTTGAGATGTAGGCAAACAGACGTTGAGTGGTTGACGTGGTGTTGACGTAAACCATCGCGATTATAATCGCAAGATCGCCACCTGACAGGCCCCCAGACCGGTCATTTCATCAACGAAACCGCATTTTTCTCCCAAATCCCTGCCCCTTAGTGCCGCGCGTCATAAGGCTCGCCAAATCAGGGGCAAAACCTTCAGATATCTGCGCCATGCGCTGGGCGACGGAAGCATCCCGAGCACATTTCAAACCCGCCAACCCAGTTTCCGGAATTCATTCCGCGCTTATGAGTTCCGGGTTCTTAATGAATTTAGGCGGCAGTGACTTGGTCACAGGGCGCGGCTTGTGCAGCAGTATTCAAGTGGAATAAACCATGGTAGCATCATGATCGGCCCTTAGCGGACATTGATATAGTTCGCAGCAAATGGCGGCTTAGAGCCCGACCCAGTCATTGTGAATTTGTGCTGCGAGCGCACGCAGCGAGAAAAATGCGGCTTGAGCGAAATCTGTCATGCCGCCGCGCGGCGAGAAAAACGGCCTTTGTTGCGGCCTGCAGCATGGA
>Ga0228670_1000172_pt1 | contig 41113 bp, 29 predicted proteins | sample 85DmetaG_FD_182785 | JGI IMG/M metagenome (GOLD analysis project Ga0228670, IMG submission 182785) | Seawater microbial communities from Monterey Bay, California, United States - 85D | ecosystem: Environmental > Aquatic > Marine > Coastal | place: USA: California | collected 2016-10-13
GTTTACAGTCTATTTTAACGGAAGGTGCCTTCGTAGATGGTGATAAGACTAAGCTTGATGGGATCACAGGAACTAATACAGGAGATCAAGACCTGTCTGGTTTACAGTCTATTTTAACGGAAGGTGCCTTCGTAGATGGTGATAAGACTAAGCTTGATGGGATCACAGGAACTAATACAGGAGATCAAGACCTGTCTGGTTTACAGTCTATTTTAACGGAAGGTGCTTTTGTCGATGGAGACAAGACTAAGTTGGATGGAATCACTGGAACAAATACAGGAGATCAAGACCTTTCAGCACTAGCAACAAAAGCTAACGTGTTAGAGTTAGATAATACAGTTTCATTTACCCCTTCTGCAGACTTTCATCCAGCAACTAAGAAATATGTAGATGATAACGCTGGCGGAGGCCCTTCTGGCACTACACTTTCAGGCACCACAGCAAATGCCACACCAACAGAAATCTTTGTAGATGGAACATCACCTAATAGAGTGGATGTCGCTACTGGTTCAACAATTACCTTCTCTGCCTTAGTCGCAGCAAGATCTGCCACTGAAAGCGCTGGTTACAAGATCGAGGGTGTCATTAAGAATGATGCTGGAACAGCCGAATTAGTTGGTGTTGTAGCTAAAACAGTTTTCGCCGAAGAAGATACGGCTTGGGACATTACAGTAACTGCGGCTAATAACGCGCTTACCTTTATTGTAACTGGTGATAGTGCTGATTCGGTATCTTGGGAGGTGACTCTCAATAAGACTGAAGCAGCCTAAATTATGAACCAAGTATTCAAAGGAGACGTAACTAACAATGTAGTCGAGCTTAACTTACAAGCTGGGGCTACTAACATTGGGACTCCTACTGTTGCATATGATGGCACTAATAATGGTGAGATTGCCGTGCAGGTAATGGGTGATATTACTTCTAGCAGTCGGTTTTCGGGAGATGGCACATTAAAAGGGTTAGTAATTGGCACATCATGTACGAGTATTGGTAGCTATGCTTTTTATCAATGCCAAAACCTAAATGGTTCATTGGTCATTCCAGATAGTGTTACGACTATTGGAGATCTTGCTTTTTATTATTGTTCTGGCTTTACTGGTTCGCTGACTATTCCTAATAGTGTTACTAGTATTGGGAATGTTGCTTTTAGTGTTTGCTCAGGCTTTAACGGTTCATTGACTATTCCAGATAGTGTTACAAGTATTGGGAGTAATGCTTTTTTTTATTGCACTGGCTTTACTGGCTCGTTAACCATTGGAAATAGTGTTACGACTATTGGAGATTTTGCTTTTCGTGGTTGCTCTGGCTTAACCGCTGTATACACCAACACTCCAGCTTCTAGTTTCACAGGATCAAACGCTTTAGCAGGCACCACTTTCTCTACCATATACACTGGTCCAAATGCAACTGGCTACACCTCTACATTCCAAGGAAGAACAGGCTTGACAATATCTCCTTGGACTAATTACCCTAACATCCCGTAACTAACACAAAAATTTTAACTAAATAACAATATGAAATACGCAATCACAGGTCCAAAAGGGGCAATTTTTAACATAGTAGATGTAGAGCCAACAGACTCTCCACACTATAGTGAAATTTCTGATGCTGATGCAGCTACAGTAGAAGCTAGTGAGGGTAGATTCTTTATCGTTGATGGTGTTCTAACGACACAAGAAGAATTCAGAGCAGCTAAACAACAAGAAAGATATGAAGCACAAATCACTGAGTTTGGTGCTGATATTGATGGTGCAAAGGTATTCGTAAGAGATCACTTCGCCAGTAAGAGATATGATTTTGAAGTAGGTGGTATTAATGTTGGTGGTATTGACGTAAGAACTGATAGACTTACAGTTGACCGTATCTACCAAGCAAGGTTTTTAGCTAGCGAGGATAATACATTTACTACTGATTGGAAACTCAGTAATGGTGTGTTTTTGACAATCGATGCCGCAACTATTACTGCAATTTCTGATGGAGTTACCGCACACATTAAGGAATCATTTCAGAGAGAAAAAGCCGCCAACGTTTCAATCGACGCTGCAACTACACTAGCAGAACTACAGGCAATTACTTGGTAATATGAGTAAAACATACAAAGGAGATGTGACAGGTAATGTCGTCGAGCTTAATTTGCTTGATGCCAACGAAAGCACGTTGCCAAATCTTGGCACTCCTACTGTTGTTACACGTAATACTGGGCCGAATGATGTGACGCAAGTTGTTGGTGATATTACCTCTAGTAGTGGATTTTATTTTGACACTTCCGCTAAAGGGTTAGTAATTGGCACATCATGTACAACTATTGGGAGTAATGCTTTTTATTATTGCCAAAACCTAACTGGTTCGCTGACTATTCCTAATAGTGTTACGAGTATTGGGGATAGTGCTTTTCGTAGTTGCGCTGGCTTTAACGGTTCATTGACCATTGGAAATAGTGTTACTAGTATTGGGAATGTTGCTTTTGGTCTTTGCTCAGGCTTTAACGGTTCATTGACCATTCCAGATAGTGTTGCAAGTATTGGTAGTTCTGCTTTTCTGGGTTGCACTGGCTTAACTGGTTCATTGACCATTGGAAATAGTGTTACAACTATTGGGAATTATGCTTTTTATGATTGCCAAGGCTTAACTGGTTCATTAACTATTGGAAACAGTGTTACAAGTATTGGGTTGTATGCTTTTGGTTTTTGCACTGGCTTTACTGGTTCATTAACTATTGGAAACAGTGTTACGAGTATTGGGAGTTATGCTTTTTATCGATGCTCTGGCTTAACTGGTTCATTAACTATTCCAGATAGCGTTACGACTATTGGGAGTTATGCTTTTAATCAATGCTCTGACTTTGATGGTTCATTAACTATTGGAAACAGTGTTACGAGTATTGGGAGTTTTGCTTTTTATCAATGCTCTGGCTTAACTGGTTCATTAACCATTCCGAATAGTGTTACGAGTATTGGGAGTCTTGCTTTTTATCAATGCTCTGGCTTAACTGGTTCAGCAATCATACCAGATAGTGTTACAACTATTGGGAGTTATGCTTTTCAGAATTGCTCTAGCTTAACTGCTCTTTACACCAACACACCAGCAACATCTTGGACAGGTGCTAATGCTTTAAACAAAACCACATTCTCTACTATATATACAGGTCCAAATGCTACTGGTTATACATCATCGTTCCAAGGAAGAACTGGACTAACAATAGTCAACTGGGACAACTATCCTAACCCAATCCCTAACTAACAATGAGCAAAGTATTCCAAGGAACAACCACCAACAATGTCACTGAACTCACCCTGCAGAATGAGGGCGGCAATATAGGAACGCAGACTATTGTTTGGGATGGTACCCAAGGCACTATTGATCAAGTGATCGGGGATATCCCTGATAACTGGAAGGATGGTGATGGCTCTTTAAAACAATTACAGATTGGAAGTTCGTGCACAAGTATTGGCAGTCATGCTTTTTATTATTGTAGTGGGTTTACTGGCGCATTAACTATTCCTAATAGCGTTACGAGTATTAAGTTTCAAGCTTTTGAAAATTGCTCTGGCTTAACTGGTTCGTTAACTATTCCTGATAGTGTGACATTCATTGGGTATGCTGCTTTTAAAGGTTGCTCTGGCCTTAACGGTTCATTAACCTTACCTACTAATCCTAACTTCACAAGTATTAGGAATAGTGCTTTTCGTAGTTGCACTGGCTTAACTGGTTCATTAGTTATTCCAGATAGTGTTACGACTATTGATGATTTTAGTTTTCGTAATTGTGGCTTTACTGGTTCATTAACTATTCCAGATAGTGTGATAAGTATTGGGTATGCTGCTTTTCAAGGTTGCTCAGGTTTTAATAGTTCATTAACCATTCCGAATAGTGTTACAACTATTAGCGGTCAAGCTTTTGAAAATTGCTCTGGCTTAACTGGTTCGTTAACTATTCCTGATAGTGTGACATTCATTGGGTATGCTGCTTTTCAAGGTTGCTCAGGTTTTAATAGTTCATTAACCATTCCGAATAGTGTTACAACTATTGGGACTTATGCTTTTCAGAATTGCTCTAGCTTAACTGCTCTTTACACCAACACACCAGCAACATCTTGGACAGGTGCTAATGCTTTAAACAACACCACCTTCACTACCATATACACAGGTCCAAATGCTACTGGTTACACATCATCGTTCCAAGGAAGAACTGGCTTAACAATATCTCCTTGGACTAATTACCCTAACCCAATTCCAAATTAAGTATTGTCTTTTTTTAATTAGTATATATATACTAATATATGAAAACAGTTCATTTCACATCTGGTCTTCCTAGAGCTTGCTCTACTCTTCTACAAAACTTACTAGCCCAAAACCCAAAGGTTCATGCTACTGCTACATCTGGCATCCATGAGATCGGTTACATTGCAAGAGACTTCTTTGAAACAGAGGAATTTAAAACATTTAAGAACCCACTAGATGGTGAAAGACAATATCACAACTTTCTTAGAGGTGGTATTAAAAGCGCATTTGATGGCGACACTGATAGACCAGTTGTTGTAGACAAGTGCAGATCATGGATTGGGCATCTTGATCAATTGTTTCAAGTGTTTCCAGATGCTAAAGTATTAGTACCAGTGAGAGATGTTCGCGGCATCCTATCTAGTTTTGAGAAGATGAGAATCAAACACCCATCAAGGTTTGTTGGGGTGGAGAAACAAAACCCCCAAAGCTGGACAACTGTTGAGAAGAGATCACAGGGATGGCTACAAATGCCGCCGCTTGGCATCGCCGTAGAAAGGCTTCATGACGCGATTAAGCGCCACAAAGACAAGCTTCACTTTGTTCACGCAGAAGATCTAACAACAGACCCTGTAGAAACAATGAACGCAGTCTGGGACTATCTAGAGATGGATAGGTTCGAGATTAATCCCCTCAATGTAGAACAGTATACAGATGAGCATGAGCTAGGTTGGCCATATGGCGAGCATAAGATCCGCAATGTTGTTAAGCCATTGAAGCCAGATTGGCATGAAGTTTTGGGGAGAGAGTTCTCAGAGCAGATTAAACAGTCGTTTGATTGGATAAATGATCTTTAAAAAACATTATTCAGCGGATATTGAGCGTTTTAGTTATAAATTTGATGAACGATGATATGACAATGTTATATAATATTGTGTAATATACATATATGAGCTGTGGCACTAACAGAAAACCAAATCAAAGCCTTATATAATGATGGCAACGCTTTAGATTATAGCGAAACAACTTGGAGATAAAATCCTCGACCCTGAACCCTAAAACCTTTATCCTGAGCCCATGTCAAAGGATATACACTTCGTCTGCGGCCTACCAAGGAGCGGCTCGACCCTGCTCTGCAACCTTCTAGCACAGCACCCCGACGTCCACACTACCCCCACCAGCGCGTGCCATGAGTCTTTGTTCGTGTTACGAAATAACTGGAACCAGTGGCTGGAGCACAAAGCCTCTAAGGATTTAGCGGATGACAAGAACTTGCAGCGTGTGATGCACGCCATGATCCATGCTTACCATGATACTGATAAGCCCGTGGTTATAGATAAAGGCCGTGGCTGGACTAGTTTGCTCGAGATGGCAGAGTTTGCATTAGGTAGAAAAGCTAAGGTTTTAGTTCCAGTCCGCAACATTAGCCAGATTGTTTCCAGTATGGAGAAGCTGCACCGTAAAGCAGCACACAAGAAACAGGATAGTGGTGACTATTTTGCGGCACAAACTGTAGATGGGAGGGCTAATCAAGTCCTAGCCAAAGACGGCGTGCTTGGTTTAGCTTACAACCGCCTTAAAGATGCGGCTCAGCGCGGACTCGCTGATCGATTATTGCTGGTCGAGTTTGATGCACTTACCTCTAAGCCTACCGAAACCATGGCAGAAGTATGGGATTTCCTCGGGATGGAGGCACCAGAACACAACTTCAACAACGTAGAGCAGACCACAACGGAGGACGACAGCGTCCACGGTCTTGACTTGCACACAATCCGACCTATAATAGAACCTGTCCCAGACGACAGCGAAGAAGTTCTAGGCACCACCTTGTGTAAGACATTAGAAGGCGCTGAATTTTGGAGACCTGCTTCACCCCCAGCCTGAACATGACACCCCCAAATCCAGACCTGCACACATACTACGACGGCGAACTAGGAGAGCGAGTGTTCTATTCTTGTGAGCCTATTGCTTACGACAGTGGACAAGAGCCTTTAATTGTAGTCCCACCCAAATTTATTAGCAATGGTCTGTCAATCCCACGTGCTGCACAGCCTTTAATCAATACCCCAAAAGCCCCAGAGTGGGTGGGCGCAGGGATCTTACATGATTGGCTTTATGCCAAAGTGGAACGACATGAAAACATATCCCGTAGAAAATGCGACCGCATCTTCTTGCTGTTCATGAAACTGTATGGCGTAGGGATCATTAAGCGTAGAATCATTTACTGGGCAGTCAGAGCAGCTGGCCGCCTTGCATTCCGAAAGAAAACCCCAAAATTCGCAACCCATAACCACCATGATTAAATACATATTAGTAGCATTAGCAACCCTAGCACTCGCAGCATGTGAGGGCCTTAGCGTCAACCTTGACAACGACAAGTTCAAAGGCTCTTATTCCGCCAAAGGTGGGTTAGTTATTTCTCCTCAAGCAATTCGTATTATCGAGCCAGCTAAATGAAGCGCATCTGCCTCGACGCAGGTCACGGCGGAAATGACGTAGGTGCCCTAGGGCCATCGGGTTTGGAAGAATCCGAGATGGCCCTCGACGTGTGTGAACGCGCTAAGTTCATTCTATCTCCTTACGTAGAGGTAGTGATGACTCGCAGCAATGACACCTCCGTCAGCCTCACTGAGAGAGCTGATATCTGTAATGCTGCGGATTGTGATATCTTTATCTCATATCATTTTAATGCAGCTACCAGCATGGTCGCAAACGGTTGGGAGATCTTTACTACTAAGAAAGACAACAACTCAGATAAGCTGGCGACCTGCATCGGAGAGGCTCACGCTGCCCTGTTCCCGACTCAGAATGCTCGCCAAGACTGGTCAGATGGCGATCTTGACAAAGAAGCAGATTTTTCTGTGATACGCAGAGCCAACTGCCCCGCCGTGTTGATGGAAGGGGAGTTTATACATACCGCTCTGGGTGAGGCACTTATAAATGATCCTAGCAATCGAGAGAAGATGGCGCGGGCTATAGCCGACGGATCATTGAAATACCTTGGTTTGCAGCCCATCACAAGCAAACCCGCATTGACATTAGAGGAACGGATTGCTAGAATCGAAAAAACCTTAGGGATATCATGAGCGTGGAAGACAAACTCGAATCAATAATGTCGGAGCTACGCTCCATAAGAAAGACCACGGAGAAGCTAGAAGAGCGGATCAATGGTAATGGGAGGGCTGGAGTATTCGAGCGCATAGTGTCCGTTGAGACTAGGATCAGTGAGGCAGAGAAGAACAAATCAGCTTCGGTCGCACTGGGAACAGCAATCATGTCAGCCCTTGGTGTGATTGCCTCGTTGTTTTTTGGTAAATGATCCCTCGTGTGCTGTGTTTTGAAGTTGGCTTTTTGCCGTGAGTGATGTAAACTGCGCGTATGCCTCTGAGTAGCCAACGTCAGCGTTTCTCTATATTTGTCAGTCCACGGAACGAGGACTTTTTATTCTACGAAAAAGTAGACAAGCAGCGTGTACAGGAGTCTATCCCAGAATATGGCGACCCTCACCCTGATTTTAGGAAATACCCTAATCATTTCTTTACTCAAGCTGTTCAGGCCGACGAAGAGGGGCAGGTTTATTTTTATTACTATGCCGCAAAGCGTGAGCACCAAGACGACTACAACTTTGAACACACTACCGTTAACCATAAGTCTGGCACATATGATCAAGTAATAAGGACCTACATCACTCTACGGTCAGAATACGACGAGGATGCCCCAGCACTGGGATCCCCGATGCCTATTGTAGATGCTGACCCCTTTGATGCATCTGATAAGTATACCCTAATTTCTAGGGAGCAATCTCGTGTCGGTGAAACAGTAGGTATCTCATCGAAGAGAAACCCAGACGAGATGGACTCCATGTTTGTGCTGGAGAAATGTGTGTATCTCAAGAGGGCACCCATTACCACGACCTCATATGACAAAAACACAGGGGCTCATGTCTTTACTACGACAAACCTAGTTCACCGAGATGAGATAATATCGACCAAAGGCGCAGACGCACAAGAACTTTTTTACCTTCGTCCCGACAACGTCTCACAGTATTATCAGCCTGACGGTGTATCCCGATACGCCGTCTATGGCGCGACCTCAGGGGTTACAGGGTTTACTGTTGTCGAGCTATTAGACGATAGTGACAACCCTTTCTGGGAGGTAGACGAGGAGACAGGAGCGCACCAAACGGTTGAACAGGTTTCCGAAGAGTGGTTCTATGTGTCAGCTATCCAGAATGGCGAGGTCAATGAGCGCCGCGTGTTCGTATACCTGACTCCAGACCAGAATGATTTTGTGTTCTATGAGCTGGTTGACCGTAAAAATGAGAAGCTAGAACCAGCCCCACTACCAGAATTTGGGGAAGCACACTCCGAGTTTACAGACCACAAGTTCGTCGCCGCTGTCCCTAATGATAATATTGGAGACTTCTACAAGTTTTACTACGCTCGTGATCGGTTCAACGAAGACCAGTATAATTTCTCTGAGTCCTTCGTAGACATTGGCGGAGTCCGCGTATCCTTAGTCCGTCGCAGCTACGTCGTGCTCCGTGACTCCTATGACCCTGATGCACCTGTCGTTGGTGCGCCAATGTCACCTGAACCAAACAACAAGTTTACAGGCAACTACCTGCTCGTGGATCGTGTTCAACGACCCATCGAAGATGAGACCTTGTCCTCGCTGTATGTATCGGAAGAGCGTATTTATGCTAAGACTCCAGACGTAGGGAATCAGGAAGGAAACTTCACGCTTCAGGAAGGAGGGTTGACGGTCACGCGCACATGGATCGTGCCAAGGGATCAGGTTGGAGCATTCCCTAGACCAGCAGTCGGAGCATCAGACTCTAAGTATGGACAATATGAATACGCTACACGACGTATATCTCAGGAGACACCACCTGAGATAGACAGCTATTTCAGTGTAGTCTTGGACATTTATGCCAAGAAAGGTTGGGCCTTTCAAGAAGACCACCAGTATAACATCGGGTATAAGATTATCGAAACCTCCACCCTAGAGGATGAAAAGTACGGAGAGGGTAATTACACAGTATCATTTGATGAGCGTGGGTGGCAGAGGAAGCAGCGTAGTGCCGAGCTCACTGGATTTGAATACGAATCACAAGTCGAGACCAGACCATATGGTAAGATAACGACCAACACATCCGCGGGAACCGAGCCCATTGTAGGGCAGAACAACACCCGTAGTCGTATTGTGTTTGATGATGGCACCTTACAAATTTATCAACGCGACGAAGACACCTTCACCATTAAAGAAGGCTCCGCAGGTCAGGAGAAGAATGAGCAGATCTACGCATCAATAACCACCAATAAGTTTTACAGATCAACGGGGGATGTGCTGACTGACACGGGGTCTAGTCGGGTTATCTATGATGACGGGACTACACAAGTGTATGAAGTTAGCGAGGAGTCTGTAGTAGCCAAAGAAGGTGACGCAGGTCAAACTATACAGAAGACCGCGTCGGCAATTATCACCACTAGCAGTATTTTCTCCCAGAATGGTGATGTCACAGGGGACACTGGTAGCTCTCGGGTCGTTTACCGCGGCGGCGGAGTAACTATTTATCAAATAGATAACGAGGTCGCTGAGTTACCTGCCGACACAGACGCTGGTGAGACCAAACAGCAGACTGTCTTCGCCGATATATCTACTGCAAGTGAGTTCAGACTTTCTCCTACGATCAACACAGACACTGGTAGCTCACGTGTAGCTTACCGCGGTGGTGGTGTTGTGATCTACCAAGTAGATGAAGAGACGACAACGATCACTACTAATACTGACGCTGGTGAGACAATACAAAAAACAGCTGCTGCCAAGATCACCACAACTAGCACATATGCCCAGTCTGGTGATGTCACTGGTGACACGGGTAGCTCTCGAGTAGTTTACCGAGGTGGTGGTGTTATCCTTTACCAGATTGATAATGAGGTCGCTCAGTTACCCACTAACACAGACGCTGGACAGACTAAACAGCAGACTATATTCGCCGACATCACTACAACAAGCACATATGCAACCTCTGGCAATATCTCATCCGCTACAGGAAGTTCACGTGTGGCTTACCGCGGAGGTGGGATTGTTATCTACCAAGTTGACAATGAGACTACAACAGTAGCCTCTAATAAAGATGCTGGTCAGACTAAAGAAGCCCGTTTATATGGCACGCTGACGACAACTAGTACATATAGCCAGAGCTCTAGCGTCACTGGAAACATTGGTAGATCAAGGGTAGTGTATCGGGGTGGTGGGACAATCATTTACCAAGTCGATGTAGAAGATCTTGTATTCAAAGCAGCGGAGAATGGGGAGACCAAAGAGTCTACTATATATGCCACGATTACCACTACGTCTAAGTTTGCCACTAGCGGAGCATTAACCAGCACGGGTAATTCTAGGTTGGTGTATAATGATGGCACCACCGAAGTATACCAAGTTGATGAAGTTACAGAGATAGACCCTAACGAGACTTATACCTACACCGTTATATCATCCGTTGATTGGGGACATCTGGAAGTTAAAACTTACTTTAATCAGACAGGTGTCGCTGAAGATCCAAATAAGATAAACCGCATCAGAGCAGTTTATAGGGGTGAGGTTACGGGAGCTTCGATTCAGGTGTTCCAAATTGACGAAGAAACCCCTGTTCCAGACACCGCAGAGTTCACGTCATCTAAGGAGACTAACCCATATTTCACTCGTGAAACATTCACTAAATATGATAAGACCCCCAACTCAACTCCAGCGCCTACTGAGGAAGTAAGAAATACAGCGGTGTATAATAATGCGACCGATGTCATATACAGAATTGACAGGACGGTATTTACTCCAGAGCCCGCAGTTACGTATGAGAGCACCGTCAACAAAAAATGGCCAGCCGTGCTAGGGGGACTAACGCCCCAAAAATGGTCCCAGAGAGATGGCACCGACGTTTTCTCATATTTCCCGACATACATACAGGAAGAATATAGTGGGCCCTGCCGCGCTAGCGTGACTGAGACATGGTCTAAAGAAGCCCCAACAGGACAATCATCGGTAGGACCCTTCCTGAAGACGACCCCTGTTTTCTTTTCGTGCCCTTTGTTTAGGGTAAGTATCCCACCATGTTTACACACCGCACAGACGTTTTCAGGTACTACTGGTACTACAAGTGACCAGTGGGAATACCTAGTGTGGAATGAGACAATACCAGCCACCGAGCAAACTAATTGGGTTAATGTTGTAATCTCAGACGAGGTGTCCCCCTTCCAAGGAGGTTTCCTCCAGAAAACAATAACGTGTTACCCACCAGTTTAATACAATGCCCTATCCTGATTACAGCGGAGGACCCACGAATTACTACCAAACGGACCCACTAGTTGACTTCCCACCATCAAGGTTTAGTGGTGGTAGTGGTGATGTACACCCATGGAAAATAACCATTATCAATGACCCAGATTTTCCTGAGACAGGAAGACCGAAGTGGGTGCTATCAACTACAGGGACATTGATTTATGACCCTTCACATCTCTCCCTTGTCACCGAGGATGGAGTCACGAACGAAGGAGTGACAAAAGGAAAATATGTAAATATTGAGTTAGCCGCTCTGGGAATAGACATTACAGGAGAGTCAGTGATATATTTTCAGTATGGGATTGAGGATAAAAATGTAACATTTGAAGTGGCATCAAGAGACGATGGGGAGACGGAGGTATGGAAAAGGTATCTGCCTGAAGATGCTTTTGCTGACCCAAATAATATAAAAGACCTCACCCACTCTAAGACCCCAATTGCTCTAATACGGAACAACCCAGACTTACCAGACGATCCGACACCCGCAGACCGATACATAGTCACGCAGTTGGTAAGGAGCAACATGGTCATTAATGATTCCTGCTTCAGGGGTGTTGCATTGCCAGCCTTTATCCCCCTTTAAGATATGGATGACGCTGTCCCAGAAATAACTGACCCGACCGAATCATTCTTACAGCAGAATTTACCCTTCTGCATTGAGAATATGGATGTCTCTAATTACGCATATGTTGAACCCATGACGCTAGAGCAAGCCTCTGCTTTGGTTTTTAACTTGGCTTCCGTTGAAATTACAGACGACATACTTAAACTCCAAGTTGTTGTAATTCCCGCAGTGGCCGTGTATCCTGATGGAAGCGAAGCGGAAGAAACAACTTATGAGCTCATCTTTACGGATGTCGCGTATCCTGATGGGGAAGAAGGATGGGGTGTGGAGCCCTTTAAGTTATCTACCATTCACTCTGAAGAACGTGGCGACGATTACTTCCAATATTTGAGGTATTCAGAGGAGGAGGTTGAGCCTCGACAGAGAGCAGCTTGTGGCCCAGCTGAATCCTCAAGAGAAATACACTCATTTACATTTCCAGGTGATGTATTTGCTTCAGTAAATTTTGGACCGTTTGTTAAGATGTATGATGGGGACGTTGACGACGAAGCAAACCATATTGGTTACGGATTCCCCATCGGAGCCCTCCAGATGCATAGTGGTGTTGAAGGTGTTGATGCTAATGGGGTTGCATATGGCAACTTCGCAGAAGACGGAGATTGGGAAAGTGACGGTGGATTATTTCCTTATCCGAACTGGTGGGCTGAGTTCGGACCGTTCTACGGCAACAGGCGCGAAAGACAAGCGCAACCTGATAACGTAACCACCGTGTCCATAGACGGGTTTCCATTTGTTGCAGCCTACTGGCAGGGCAGGGATGCCGATTTTTTTGCAGGCGAACGAACACAAACCACATGGACTGCTACTGGCTTACCACCCTCTGGTTCCTTTAACTTTTATACCTACGAGTCACAACAACCTTGATAATCCTCAGCCCTTGACCCTGATTCCTTAATCTGCTACCATTAAAATTATGCCCGCCCTCACCTTATCAGCCATTAACCAGTCTCTAAATGACTACGTTCGCCCCGATTTTGATTTCCTCACCAGCCTTAATATGGTGCTTCCGAGGATATATAGCATGGGCTACTGGCGTGATTTGGTGTATGAGGATACCGTGGTCACAGATCACCAATACTTCTCCCTCCCTGATGGTGCCGAGTCCCTGATGGCAGCGACCATTGATGACAATACTACGGCTGTCAGATCCCTGTGGCATGATTACAAGTTAACGGGTTCAGGATCGAGCACAGTAGGCAGCGGCCCAGACCCATTGTATGGTGTGGTGGATGATGGCTACGCCCCCTCAATTATTGACCTCAATCGTTCCAAGCAATACAAGCTCTACGCACGCCCACTTAAGGAAGGGGCTACACTACCAGATTGCGGGCGCGTTATTGTTAGCTACCTGAACACCAACGGGGAACTCGGCGAAGAGATCTTCCAGCTTGATGAGTCTACTGCCATGGTCGGTGCCAACGTAGATGCAACTCGGATCACATCTATTGTATTTGAAACCGTCCCCTTCGACGTCAAGATTGTAGCGGTAGACACTGACAACGTGGGAACCGTGGACTTTGCTGCTGATTCGGAGGACTGGAAAGGCGTCATACTGACGCTAGCGCGGGGGGAGGGCAATCAAGTTGCCCGCTATCGCCGTCTCAGGCTCTCTAATCCAACCAATTTGACTAAACATGTGCGCCTTTTGATGAAACGGAAGTTCATCCCACTTCAATCAGTGCAGGATATTGTCCATCTTGGAAACCTCAATGCAATCAAACACGGGCTGCTTGGTTTCATTGCTGAGGATAATGCTGATGTTGAGCGTGCAAACTACCACTGGGGTGTATGCCGTATCCTCCTTGAAGAGGAGATGGATGCTCACCGTGGGTCTGCTAAGCCCACAGTGAAGTTCCAACCAGCAGGTGCTGGGTCTATGTCTGTGCCAAACTTGATGTAGGAACTGTCTGACCCACTTTCTCGATATCGAATCTCTCTTCGAGATTGATAACCCATATCTTTCCACCACCGCGCCCCTCTGACCTTACAGGTCTGACGCTGGTGTTGGACTTGGTAGTTTCCTCCATCGTGCACATCCCACGTCGAACGAACTCGGGGTTGTTACTCCGACCGACTGCGCGTCCCTCGTTGAAACCCATCGTAGAGATAAGGAACTCAGTCAGTGTCCCACGCCACTCAATGTCATCCGTGTAGTTCCTTGCCTGTTTGGCAAACCAGTCAACTAGCTCAGCCACACTACTGCGGCTTGAGTTGTCGTAGGCAGCCTCAGCGATCTTCTCGTCAATAAAGCTAACTACACCAAACCTAGCGGGACCGTCCATAATATCCTCATGTGGTTGGTGGTCTAGTAACCATCGAGCGAAGTGTGGCAGTTCCTGCTCGATTATATCTTCCAAGACGTGGTTTGGCGGGAAGCTACTCGTCGCCTTGTCTGATATTCTCAGCGCCATAATCTTATCACGGTTAGAAGAATCGAGGGCTGGAATAACCGACAGGCTATTAGCGTCTTCGTTAAGGGACATAATAACTCGCCCAGTCCAAGGCACAGACATAGCATCCGCATACTTAGCCATGTATTCCATACGAGGGTTGGCTACAGCACGCTTGATAAGCTCGGTGGCTTTTAGCTGGTCTTGGAACGAAGCAGCCGAAGTGGTATCGTCTACCACCCATGCTGCAACTCGAGCTAGGTCCTTGTTGAACTGACTGATGCCACTGAGGTATTCACTCGCATCAGAGAAGCCGCCGACTAATGCAGCGATAACTTTGTTTGACAACAGAGACTTCCCTTTGTTGGTAGGACCCACTAACAATAGAGCTTGCCCTTGAGTTAGCTGGTGGTTCATCACGGCAATATAGAACCGCTGTAGCCAAGCAAAAAAGTATTCTACCGTAGGCCGCTGATCAGCACTATTGGCAAACAACTGGTGTAGCCACTCGTGTATAAAAGGCCACTTACTAATGTCACCATCACTGTCCGCTTGCGTGGGGCACAGGCAAGCCGTATTGAGAATACGATTTGAGTTAAACTCCACGATTCGATCTGTGGAGAAGATGACAGGGGCTATATCATTTACTCGGTTCACGTTGCAGATGGCTAGAATAGCCTCGTCAATCTCCGAAGTGTTTTTGCCTTTGCTGGGCTTCTGAGAGAAACCAGCCTTCTTGAGCTCACGCATTACCTGCGCCTCATTGATGCTGACTGCTTGTCCATAGCTCATCTTGTAGTAGCTCTTACCGTTATACCAATAGTCGTCAAGCAAGCTACCTACTTTTTCTTGCTCATAATCTTGCACGAATTTACGTCCAAAGATCTCAGCCCATGTAACAAACCCTTTACCTGCACGGTCGGAATAACAGACAATACCATCTTCAACAACCTGACAACCATCCCTCTCAATGCCATCATTGATCCAGAACAGGGGTCCACGTTGCCCAACTTCAAATGGGTTGGTCCACCTAGCTGGGAATCTGCTTTCTACCTCAGCCGCAACGACGTCGATTGGGATAACCACATCACCAGATCGGGGGGCTTGTGCGGACGCTGCTTTGATAGCTGCGGTTTGTGTCACAGACTTAGGTAGGGAAACCCCAATCTGCTTCCAGTTTGTCCCCAAGTCAAAATACTGGGACGACTTCATGGACGTGCTATCAAAACCTGCATGTAGCTTTTGCAGTGTCAGGATTCGCGCTATCTGTTTCATGAACGCTGGGAACATTTCATCAGACGTAGGGACAGGTGATTCAAACTCCCATACTAGACGCATGTACCCACTGTGTGTTTGTGAAATCCATGTCGGTGTGTATGCCGCCTTTTCTAGGACATCTTCAATTGCGCTCCAGTCTACCGCTGCATCATAGTCACCTACGACACCATAGATCAAGCGGGGTGGGTTATCAACTCCGACACGCTCCCGTGGAGAATCCGCTTCTACGGTATTGTAAAAGACATGCTTGGTGGACGGCTCAGCTGACCACTTACGGTGATCCGATTTGGTTTTGTGGTGGGGGACTTTTGATTTTGTCTTGGACAAATCTTTGACAATGGTGATGTCGGAACTTCTTAGATTCTCAATGTAAAAATATTTCATGGTCTTATTTCTCGTAGTGTTTCAGGACAGAACCCTCAGCGGACAGTGGGATGTTTGGTATCCACGGTGGCGGCTCCGACATTATTCTTACCACATCGCTCAAAGCCTCGGAAGCATTTTCGTCATCAACCTCTAAAATAACTTCATCGTGAACGTGGAACAGGAGTTTATATCCAGCCTTATCAAGTGCCACCATCATGCCAGCAAATATGTCGCGGGCTAAACCCTGTGCTAAGTTATCAGTTATCAAACCCTGCCAGATCCTGACATCAACTCGGCGCGAGTGCTTAATAATCTGAGTGATGTTCTCTGGATACCCAAACCTACCTTTGACTAGCTTGGGCTTACCATACTTAATTTGCCTGAGGGGCAAGTCTTCCGCATGGTCTTTTCGTTCACAGTTTCTGTCATCCAGCTGGTGATACCCATTTAGGTTTTCCTTGAGGGTGTCCCATAACTTAACAACTTTTTTCATCTTGGCTCGGTAGAGGTCAATTGCGGATTGTGAATCTTCCTCACTGTAACCATATGCTGCTGCGAAGGCTTTCGGACCTGCCATAAACCCAGCGCCCAATACAATTGCTTTTACTAAGTTTCTTGTGTCTGGGTCCTCAACCCTGAGAGATCCTTTAGCTGGATCCCACATGTCAAATTCTATGGCAAATGCCTCGTAGATGTCATCAGACTGTTCAACAGTTTTAAGCATGTCCCAATCCTCTGCTAACCACAGTAGCGTCCGCACCTCAATCTGAGACAAGTCAACTACGACTAGCTTCTTGCCTTCAGGGGCACAGATTAGTTTGCGTAGATCGGCCCCGAACATTTCTTTTCGGGGCAGGTTCTGTAGGTTAAAGTTACCGCCACCCCCTGAGAAGCGACCAGTGTGTGCCCCAAAATACATTATGTTTCCGTAATAGCGACCGTCTGGCATCGTGGCACAATCAATAGCTTCCAACTTCTTAAGTAAGGAGTTGATCCTACGCCACTCAGATACCGCCTGAATCCACTTATACTTCTGCCCATGCTCCTTAATCCATTCCTGTGCCTTAATGTCTGTTTTTGCTAGAGAGGCTGGTGGCTCTATGCCCATCTTCCGACATTCTTCATTGAAGGCTTTTCTCGATAGGGTCGGCTTCTCACCAAGCCATGGTATGTTAGCCTCCGCATCAAACAAGTATTGCTTAACACGTTCTTGTGCCATCTTGAGCTCTTCTTGATCAATGGGTATGCCACGTTGTAGAGCCTCCCTATTGACACGGCTGATTTCTCTTTCGTGCTCTGGCCACTCGTCACCTATTTTCTGCCACAGCTGTAGGCAGAGACGTGAGTCTACTAATGCATATTCGGAGACCTCCGCCTGAAACTCTGGTGTCATGTTTTCCCAGAGCTTTCCTTTCATGTTGTCTCGGGTGGACTTGTCTGGCTTAACTCCGAGTGCATATTCTGAAGCACCAGCGAGGTTCCTTGGTATACCAACATAAGCCGCAAGATCTGCTGTGCAGTGCCATGCGGAGTATTTGACATCGGGCCACCAGCCTTGTGTGGTCCCATACTTGTAAAGTGTTTCATCAAAAGATGCATTGTGGGCGAGGACAACATTGTCAATTAGCATATCCCAATCGAAGTCTTTGGGGTGACCAACAAATTCGTATCCATCATCGCCGACAACCGAGACCATATAGGCATCAAATTCGTGGTGTGAGAAGTAGCCCAAGGGGCCGAGTGTTCTGATACTACAGTCGTTGCTGTAAAATGTCTCAAAATCTAACGCGTAAGTAATTTTATTATTCATATTTTTGGTGTGTGCCGTGATTGTAATTTGGCATAAATTTACCCACACCCCCATGACGTCATAGGGGTGTGGGTGGGTCATGTATATTAAACTAGGGATTACTCCTCTAGTGAAAGCTCTTCTTGGATATCAAAGAGCCCTTTGGCTTTCTCGAAGGCGTCAATGATAACGACCGTGCGAGCGTAATGTTCTTGCAGAGTTTTGATGTTGTCATCGAGATCTGAGAGCATTTTATTGGCGGTTGCAATCTCCTCAGAGATCACGTCTAAATGGGAACTCATACAACTATGCTTGGAATGAGTTTGCGAAGTCTGCAACTGCTTCTGGGACGTGCTCTTTAGTCACACTGAGGGTCGGGACATACCATGAGTATTTACCCTTGCTCATGATCTGAGACTCAAAGTTCCATAGACGGCTGTTCAGAGGTAGCCCACGGTTGAAAGCAGCAAACGTCATAAGGCTTTTATAGGTCTTACGATATGCATCCTTCTGGACGTAGATCTTTCCGATACAGTAGTTGTTGTCACCAATTGGGAAGGGGAACGCATCATCATCCGTATTACCTTCTGGTTGGGCAAACATAAGAATTAGCTCGGCAAATTCTAGAATTTGATATTCTGAATCTATCTTAAGCTGTTCCATCTCTTGCTTTGTTCCTACGATCCGAGGCATCTCATCCGAGTCGAAGTCGATGTCCTCTTTCCATTTCTTAATTGCACCGAGGATGATGCAATGTCCTTTAGTCTCCCGAGGTAAGATCTCGTGGGTCTTATCTAGGATAAGACTTCCGTGATCAAAGTCCCCAGTGGACATTTTCTGCACGACGTTAAGTCGTGGGATATCGATATCGTCGGCATCGATAGTAAGTTCTTGTCCGACGGTAGTGACAGCTGTGGTTGTTGCTGCTTCAATTTCTTCTTCTTTTGCTTTTGGCATATTATTATATGGTTTATTGTTTTTTGGTTTAGCGGAGCGTGAATCGCTCCTTTTGTTTTTCGAGGGCACCTGCGTCTTTGCAAGTGTCCAGAAATTCTGCGGACTTCTGTCCTTTTTCGCCTTTGTCTGCGGTCTCACCGACAAGCTTAGCTGTCTTAGTTACTGCAAATGTGGCGCTGTCTAAAAGCTCATCAGTATCAACACCCATGTCGGAGGCGATCTTAATGAACTTGTGGTTGTCTACGACTTTGGTAGGAGCTCCCATAGATGAGAGTCGAAGGGATGGGAACTCAGCACCTTCGTGCGCCATTTCCATAGCTCGGGCGCGTAGGCGTTTGGCCCACGCTTCTACGATCTTCGAGATGTTCCAGAGTTCCTCAATGGATGCTGGATCATCAACAGCTTCAATGTCTATGTTTGTGAAGTCCTTGCGTTGTAAGTTAGAAGCCACATCCAGAACGAGACCACCTAAAGCGGGGCAACGATCTTCATGGCGACAGAACCTACAATTCTGGGTAGGGTTACACTCCCCAGCTGGGGGGCATTGACCACCACCCCACATGGGACGGACACGTTCACCTTCCTTAATGACATTACCGAGAACCTCAATAAGGTCAGGTAGTTCAGTTCTTACAAAAGAACCGAGTAATGGTAATGAACCTCGTTGAGGAACATAGAACGCAAACATAATGGTCTCCAGATCAGGGAACTTTTGAAACACCCCAATGGTATATGCAATCGCTTGCATGTTCTCATGGGGTTTATCTATGGTGCTGATACCTGTCTTGTAATCCGCAAGGACTCCAAACTTACCATCTGATGATATACTCAGTCGGTCACAGGTGCCATAGGTTTGGGTTTCACCCAGATCTACGTCAACTTGCACTTCGTAGAACTCAGTGCGCTCGTCATCTGGTGGGAACGCATCAGCGAGAAACTCGTCTTCCATATCCGCACAGCGGTTATATAGATCCAGTTCCTCTTCGTTGTGTAATGCTGCTGGATCGCGCACTTCCAGTGCCTCGTGGATACGAGTACCCATTTCAGCGGCTGGAGATGAACCATCCTTGCCGTGGTAAGCAGCACACCCAGCCACATACTTCAGGGAAGATGGGCTGAACTCTGCGTGACCTCGGTCAGCGTGTGGCTGCTGCGTTGACATTATCCTTTGTATGCGTCCTTTGCGCGTTGTACGATTTCGGAGTTTTCGAGATCACCCTTTTCATCACCTAAGGCAGTTCGGATGTCACTTACGAATTTAAGCAGCTCTTGCACAAACTGGTTTTTTAGGATTTCGTCGAGTTCGTTGTCTTTATTTTCTTCACTCATGGTGTTGTTTTGTTTTATTGGTTTTGGTTTTGGTTTTGCATTATTGCTAGGTTGTCGAGGCGACGTTGCATCGAAGACATTACTGCCTCCTCTACGCTGCCACTTGCGACGAGAATCTTCTGAAGTGCATCTGACTTCATGCCATTGCGATGGATACGTCCTAGAACTTGGACATGATCCTTGGCGGAGAACTGTGGGGATATTAAGCTGACACGTGGTCGGTCACCCTTGACATCATGCAGGGAGATGCCTGTGCCACCCGCTGCCGTGTTGACAACCACGCATGTGGTCTTGTCATCTCGGAAGTCATCGATGACCTGCTGGCGGTCGGACTTCTGCCCACCCTCGATACGGTCACAGCAAAGCTTCTCACATAGAGCCTCCACGGTCTCCTTAAAGCTGACGAAGATAACAACGGACAAACCCTCAAGCATCAGGTCTTCTGCCATCTCCACTAGGTCTGGGACTTTCAATGACTCCGCTAACTGGCGTGCACGTATGATGTTAACGATCACGTGCTCACTGTTCTCGACGGTGCCGTGCTCGATATACTGCTCCAGTATTTCAGGTGTGAGACCTAAGTCTTTGTAAGCCTTCTTAATCTTGGCAAGATTCTTAAATTGGATTGGCTCAACGAAGATACGGTTCTTTTTAAAGGCGTCTGGTAGATCCTGCACGGACAGTCGGTCAGTGCTTATGCCATACATGGCCGTCCTGAGCTCTTTAAGTTTGCTCTTTTTGACTAATCTCCACTGATTCCAGAAATCTTGTTCGCAACCAAAGTGCTTCATCCAGCCGAACCACGACCTAAGTGGTGCTTGGGCTTTATTAAGATTGTGGAGATTTAGCATATAACCAATAGCCCTCATCTCGGTTGGGTCCTCAGCTGCGGTAGCTGACATCCCATGGATCTGGTATCCTTGGTTAACAAGTGATAGGATCATTTGCGCGTTCTGGGTGTAAGGACCTTTGCACTTATGGATCTCGTCAACCAGAACTAGTGTGCCCATGGGTAGAATCCACTTCATGATATTCTTACCCTTCTTGGTCATCCACTTGGTTCGACCACCTCGGATCTTTTCGTAGTTAATTACGAATAGTGGCTCCACACCCATCTCCTTGAGCTCTCGCTCCCACGATGGTATGACTTGCTTCGGGCACAGGACAGCAACAGGGTGTCCTAATGATTTTGCTAACGCAGCGGCAACTACAGTTTTCCCAGTTCCAGCATCGCTGGTGTCTAGTGTGTTGCGTCCCTCCCGCTGGGTAATAGTGAAAAACTTATGCGCGTCTTCTTGCTTCGGGAATAGTGATTTCATTTACTGGCTTCATGGTTTCTGATTTATTGTGATCAACACATACCAGCCCATATAAAAACCGTCAAATAAAATCTCAATTATTTTTTAATCTGCAAAGTGGATCTGATATTCTCTTGCTGCCATAAGGTAAGCATCCACAATCCCATCATGTGGTTTTTTGGAGCGTGGGGTTGCTAACCATTGCTCATCGGGATACAGCTCTTTGGCCTTTGCCAGCGCATACTTCTTCGATTGCCCGCGTGGAAACTTGCCCAGCATATCTTTCTGCCACTGCCTCACAGACAGCCCTTCCCAAGGCCACGCCATGCCTGTGCACAACCCAGTGATTTGCCCATAGCACAATGCCATGGATCGCATGGACTGAGATGATGGCGCGTGATGCAGAGGCTCCTCGATGATAATATTGACGGGTGGTAGCTTGAATTCCAGCACCCAATCACGAAAACCGATCATGTCGAGCTCAGTCTTTTTCCCCACCTTGTGGCTGGGCAACCTCGTGTATCCTAGCACCGCACCATCCCAGCTGCTAATCGCAACCGCTGCTCCAGAGCAAGCCCCATTATCGACGCCTACTATCACTGACAGCTGGGAGGAAGTCTGCTTTGACTAGAACACCGTCGCCGTGCCATGGAGCAAATAAGTTATAGCCTTTCTCAAGACTCTGTAGGAATGAGATCTCTTTCCATGTCGAGGGGATTACCCTGACAAAGTCTCCCGTGATCTGCTTAGCAGAGTAAAAGTAATCTAGGTTAGAGCGGATGCTCCCTTTGATGACGAAGGGGTTGGGCTCATGCGTGCGTGAGGCGAAGAATTTCATTGGTCTTTGTTGTCTTTTGGATTTGGGTCTACATCGACAACTTTGGTGGGCCTCTTCCTTGAAGCCGCAGCTGCGTCATTTAGAATGTTTATGTCTATGCTTAGGCTGGTCGCGCCACCGCTTTGCTTTTCGTCTAAGCCAAAGTGGCGGCGAGCTATCTTATCTAGCACTTCCACTTCGCGGACGTTGGTTGGTGGTCTCATCTGAGCCATACCATCTCGCATCAGTCGGACCGCTTGACTCGCCATGTAGCTCTGGTATTGCTCTGCTGGACTGGCTTGGGCAGAAGCTATCTCATCGATCCTGCCTTTCTCTTTTAGGTGCGCGTGCTCGGCAGCTTTGTCTACAGCGTGCTTAGTCTTATGCTCCTCCGTGCCATCAAAGATGGACTCTGGCTTAGGCGCTTCTTTATCAATCCACGGAGTTGGGTTCTCTTCCCACTTACTCTTCTTAGGTGGTGCACCTGCATCCCTGAACCATCTACGCAAAGTCGATACGTGGACTCCGCACTCCTTAGCAATTGCAGCAAAAGTATACTGCTGCTCATAGAGCTCCATGGCTTTTGTAAACAGACGGCGCTTCTTACCATTCTGTCCGAATGGGTTACTGACTTTTTTATGGTGTAAAGGCAGCGGTTCTGGTCCTTTATTTTTATTGTCTTCAGGGTTGTCCTTCGCCATGGGTTGGAGTATACTTGGTATTTACAATGTATTCAATCTTTAATGGACATTAAATTAGACAGCAAATACGAGCCGCACATTAAACCATCCTCAACGGACATGGATGTAGGTGGTCTAATTATCCCACCAACCAGTTTGCTGACCGCCCTGCTCTTTGGCTTCGCAAACCATGAGCTTACAAAAGCCAAGGAGTATTACTTCTGGCGTATTTGTGACATCCTATGGAACCGCCCCGACATTCCTGAACCCTTAATGCAGCAAAACCCATGGGCTAAGATGATTATCCGCAGCTGCCTTGAGAATAAGTTCCTCGCTGTGGGCGGTGCTGCATCCTCATCCAAGTCTCACACCATGGCTGCTTATGCCATCGTTAACTGCTTGTCCCAGCCAAAGGATACCTTAGTCCTGATTACTTCAACCACGTTGCGTGAAGCACGAAAAAGGATTTGGGGTTCAATCATCACGTTACTGGCAGTGATAGATGATATGCCTTTCAGGATTCGGGATTCAATTGGTAACGTCGCTTATGTCAATGAGCACGGCACCCTGCTGGAGAAGTCTGGTCTGTCGCTCATTGCAGCTGAGAAGAGCAGGACTCGAGAGGCTGTTGGTAAGTTCATTGGTATTAAGAACAAGCGAGTGATTGTCATCGGGGATGAGCTGTCTGAGATCTCGGAGGCTGTAGTCCACGCTGGTCTGACCAACCTCTCAGCTAACCCAGAGTTCAGGATGATTGGCATGTCCAACCCTAGTTCTAAGTTTGATGCCTTTGGTGTGTGGTCTGAGCCAGAGGATGGATGGGACTCAGTAGATACCAACGTCGATGATGGCTGGCGCACCAAGTGGGGTGGTAAGTATATCAGGCTGGACGGTGAGCGTAGCCCCAACATCCTAGCTGGTGAGACCATCTACCCATACCTTCCGCGGGCTGATCAGATAGCTGAGAAGCGTGAGCTGCTCGGCACAGCGTCCCGTGGATACATGCGAATGGTGAGAGCCGTGTTCTTTGATAGTGATGAAGACGCTGGGATCTACTCTGAGAATGAGATCACCAAGAGTGGATGTATGCACAAAGTAAATTGGGGGTCACAACCTGTAAAGGTAGCTGGGCTTGACCCTGCCTTTACCAATGGTGGTGATAGAACGATTCTATACACAGGCTACGTCGGCACAGATGACAAAGGACAGTATGTGTTTGAGCTGGGTAAGAGCTTCCAGCTTAATGATGATGCTACCAACAAGGCGGTGCCACGATCATACCAGATAGTCCAGCAGATCAAGAAGATCTGTGAGAAGGAAGGCGTAGCCCCAGATGATCTGGCGGTGGATGCTACTGGTGCAGGCTCCTCATTCTGTGACGTGCTGGCTGGTGAGTGGTCTCCTCGGTTCTTGCGTGTTACCTTTGGTGGCAAGCCTTCAGATAAGAGAGTCTCAGTAAATAGCCAACTCACTGGCATAGAGCTATATACCAACAGGGTTTCTGAGCTCTGGTTTGTAGGCAAGGAGCTCATGAGAACTCGCCAGTTCTTTGGGCTGGACAGTGATCTGGCGCAGGAGATCGTCGGTCGTAACTACGAGCTGGTTAAGACTGGCTCCTTAAAAGTGAGGATCGAATCCAAGCCTGAGTTCAAACAGCGGATTGGGAAAAGCCCTGACTTGGCGGATGCTGCGTTTCTTGCTCTTGACTGTGCGCGGCAAAGGCATGGTTTGATAGCCATGGAGCCAAAGATCGTAGACCCTAATCAATCCTACCGCAGGCCACCAAAATCCATGCAGCAGCTGAAAGCCGCACTACAGAATGATGCTGCCTATTTACCATGAATTTAACCTTGAGTTTGGAACCACAATGTATATACTGACACTTAACTTGAACCTATAAGTTCCATATGGCCGCTATACCCAGAACAAAAAAAGAGCAGGAAGAATATGATAAGAAGATTGCCTCCAGTCAAGCGGCTGATGCTGCCCGAAAAGTGGCTATTGCAAAGCGTAACGCCGAGGACAAAGAAATATTAAAGGATTATAAAGGACCCCAAGTTGGCGGGGCCGCCGCTGGTAACAAGGCAGAGTTTGTAAAGAAGTCTAGACAAAAGACTGCCGCCGAAGAAACCGCTAAGCGATTTGCGGAGACTTCGTTCGAAGCACCGACTAATAAAGAGCTAAAATTGAAACTAGGGATGCAGTCAAAGGAGAATCAGGCTGCCCTCAACCAGCCCATGAGTGAAGAGCTAACTAATGTTATGGCTGACATTGCGCGAGCCAGAGCAGAGACTGGACTTGGTAGAGAAAGTGAGGACAGCCCAGCCGCGCCAGCCGCGCCAGCCATAACAGATGGAGCTGATGCATACTCAGTTGCCCAGAAAGATTTTAATGAGAAGTTCGGTGGGTCAATGGGACGCGCTATGGAAGGTGAGACAGGAGACCAATATGAAGCTCGCCTCAAACAGCGCAATGTAGATCGTAAGGCAGCGTTAGGAGAATTAGCTAAGCTTAAGCCACAGGACGCAGCGCCAGCGGTAGCAGATGCAGCAGCCCCTGAGAATACGGTGCTTAAACCAATGGGTGAAATAACTGGCACGAGTTTTGGTGATACAAGTCTTGACCTAACTCCGCGTGAGTTCATGGCACCACCCGCGAGCCCCCAAGCATCATCCTCAGCGCGAGCCACCGCGAGTAATGCCCCCACCGTTATTACAGACCCCAAGGAACGATTAAAAGGCCGCCAAGAATTTGGATCATACCTCGAGAATCAACTTAATAGATCAGGCGGTAGCTACACATTCAATAAGGGAGACCAAAGCAGGGCTAAAGCACTCGGCATAGGGCGTAAAGAAATGGATAACTTTATGAACAGGCTGGGAAGACGTGATGATAATCAGTTTGGTGCTAGAGGAGGTCTCCGTAGAAGGAACACTTAATTTAAATCGTAAATGAGTAGGAAAAGCAAATATCAAAAACTTCAGGATGGTGAGTGGAAATCCTCTCTCCGTACGGGTAGCCTCAGTGATAAGCCACGCAGGATTACATCTGATTACCACATGGCACGTGTAGCCGCGAGGAAGTTACGTAGGGCTGGAGCCAAGAAGGAGGCCAACCAAATGTTTGCACAAGCAGAGATGATGAAGCTTGCTGGTCACCCGACGGTTAAGTCCCAAGCATTTGTCGATGCTGAGCAGTATGCCATGGCCAAAGGTGGTATGGGTAGTGCAGCACAAGATGCTTATGAGGAGTTTCTCCGTAACAGAAACAGAAACAGAAACAGAAACAGACCCCGTATTGATATGGGTGAACCCCGTGTAGGTAGAGGCCCTGCCGTTGTTGGAGGTAGTAGTTATGATCTGGGGCACCCAGCATTAATGATGCCCAGTAACTTCATAAAGTCAGAAACTGGTTCTGGCATGGATGCACGACTGGATCCCAATAGCTCTCAATACCTAGGAACCCCACAAGAACGCATTCGGGAATACGAAGAAGGGAAACTCTTGGACACACGTATGGATCGAACCTCTACAAGATAACAGCATATGCCAAATAGCTTCTCAATAGAAAATGATATCACGCCGATGAGGAATCGGTTCTTCTCCTCTGGTCTTAAAGGATCAGAGGCTTCTTACTTGAACAAGGCATTTGGCCCATCCAATAAGGAGATCAAGGAGACCATCGATATTTATAATGCCATCGACCGCGGTCGGAATGCCGACCTCCAATATCAGATGAATCTGGAAGCCTTGCAGCAACGTAGGGATGATGCACAGAGGGAACGTGAGGCAGAAGCCCGCTTAGGTGAAATTTCCAATACTTTGTTAGGCATCACAAATAGTGAGGGCAGCCCTGAAGATAGAGCCGCCGCATTAGCAGACTACAAGTTAGAAAACCCAAATGCGTTTAATAGTCCTGCTGCAAATAATGTGTGGAATGCGGCTGCTGGTAAGCTGGGTTCAGAGCAGGCTCGTATTGCCAAGGCGAAAGCTTTACAGGATAAAGAAGAGGCCAAAGTCCGAGCAGCTATTGAGGCTGGTAATGTCGCCGCTGTAAGATCGAGGGTAGGCGCTGATGGTGAGATAGATGAGCGGGATAAGACTTGGATCGCCGAGGCTGGATCGTTTGCTCAGACAAAACTAGATCAAGAGTCTGAGAAAACTCGCATAAAGTTTGTCGGTGAAGATTTTTCACGCCGAGCTAAAGAACTTGAGGAACAACGCAATCTAATTGACTCGGCCTTCATGGAGGAAGAGACGAATGATTATGGGGAGAAAATAACCAAGCTCAATCCAAAGGTCCGCAATCAGCTGGAGCGTACAGTTGCAGAAACAAGAAACAAAAGACCAGCTGAGATCAGAGCACTGAAGCTATCTGCTGATGAACTTCGTGAAGAGGTTGAGAAGAATTACCATACCAAGAGAAAAGCTTACGAGGCTGACCGTGGTTTATTTATCAAAGGCCAAGCAAGTGGATATAGTTCACCCTACACATCACAATCACCGCGTAACAGCAACTTACAAAACCAAACTGGTCTTTAATTGAAGACCGATCCAAACAACATATACGAAACAGCTATGTCTGACGTCAACACATTCGCACCACAAACCCCTTCACCTTGGGGTCACTTAAACGAAGCCACAAACCCAGAGGCTCTCGAAGATCCAAACGAGCAACCAGCCCAAGTTACCCACCAATCTTTCACAGACTGGAATGTAGAGAATGCGAGCGGCGATGAGCTACAAGACTTAAAGGGTTATGCCGACTACGTCCGTCAGGAGTATGTTGATAAAGACCAAGCCACTGTAGGCTTTGAGCAGGACCTACGTCAGTTGGTTTACAACTCCGCATTTCAGAAGGGGCTACTTAATGAAGAAGATGGTGACGAAGTTAACAATAAGAAGTTGTTTGGAACCCCCGAGTTTAGTGTCGAGTCTAGCATTAAGCTTATCTCAGAATCTAGTTCCGCTTCTGTCGCTGCCATTGCAGCTAATAATTTATCTGCACTCCCTGAAGGCACAGACCCAAACCAAGTATGGGATGACATCATCACCTACAAGGCCAAGCAGAAAGCCTTTGCCAACTCCATGGCAATTGATCCTGAGACGACGTCAAAGAACCAAGAGATTAAGGATGATTTAGCATTTTGGAAAGAGCGTGCGGAAGGGTATGCTAATAGTGGTATCTATGACCGCGTCGCAAAAGATGCGCTCCTTGATGGCCGCGTAGCAGCAACTCGTATTTTTAAAGATGATGGGTCCTCTTATGTTCAAGTAGGCAAAGGGGCTGAGGGAATGTCCGTCAAAGACATTATAGCTTCCTCCAAGGATTATGGTGTAACATTGCAGGATGCAGCTAGTATCTCAAAGCAACTAGAAACACCCGAAGGTTTCCGCCACACAACAGCCGACATTATGCGTAAGCAGGAGATAGGAGCGATCTTTGATGGGATACTTGAAGCCGACAATGTGGCACCAGCTCCATTGGAGTCTGGTTCAAGGGTAGCAAATACCGCTGCGGATGTTGCCAGAATAGCGGCGACCACCGTGGTGGCCCCAGCAGCCATGGCTGGTAACAAGGGGGCGACAGAATATATTAGATCCATCAACAGTGGATCGAGGGGCGAAGCCTCCGTCGTCCAAAGACGTACTGCTACACAGCAATTTGACAAGTTTACTCGGTTATACAACGCCTACGATGAATCGCTGGGTGAGGATGATGCCGCTAACACTGAACGGCTCAAGAAACTCCTCGATGATCAAACCCTAGCCATCTACACCACGGTCAGTGCCGTAGATCCAACCCTAGCTAACATGGACATGGAGCTTGATGAGTTCCAGACCGTGCTAACCCAACGTGCGGGGGATGCGTTACTGGGTAGTGGGAAGTTTAAGCTACAGGACGACCCAACTAAAATGGGCCTAAACATCAAGAAGTATGGATATGGTCCAGCCCAGATGCATCGTTCTCTAGTATCCAATGTGGCGAAGTTCGAGCAGTCACTAGCTGCAAACACAGATCTTACTGAGTCTGACAAGGAGCAGCTCCGCACTAACCGCGAAGCAATGTCCGCACAGAACTTTGACTCTGCTAACGAGCTCTTAAGCAAGGGAGCTAATGCTGAGGAATGGTTAGGTACTTTACAGGAGGGTCGTGCGAACGGCAAAAAAGATCACATAGTCTTAGAAGAATTTCTATCGGACCCAGAGAACTACAGCGAGCTAGAAGCACGGGCTCGTGGTGTTGGCGCAGCATGGGGGCAGGGTTTTGTTTCGATGGTCACCGCCCCATTAGCAATGGCTGGTAATGAGTGGGCGAGAGAAAGTCTCATTGAGGCCAGCCGAGAGAATGCAGCACGCCGAGAGCGGGCTCGCTTGTTTGGTGTTGAGTTTGGTATTGGTCAGGATGTTTTTGAAACTATTGGGCCTGTCTTCGCGGACATGGCGGTGAGTGCTGCACTAACCGCGACTACTGGCGCTGGTGGTGTGATGTTTCTCGCGGCTAAACAGGGAGCTAAGCTTAGCGCTAAGAATGTGACTAAGGGTATTGTTAAGAGCATGACCCTCAACTCGCCATTTAAAAAATTGGTGGTCGAGGGCGTAGAAGAGTCTTCAGAGAAAGCTCTCAATAGACTAGTCAAAGATGGTTATATTCTCGAGCCAGCCACAGCTGAGATCAAGAAAGGTGCCATGGGAGCCATTGATTCGTTTGCTAAGATCGCTTCCAATAAGTGGACGCAAGAAGCCGCGATCAATATCCCAGCTTTCTCTAGGTCTGCGGGTGCTAACTATGCTGCGACATACGATACACTCACGCAGATGAATCCTGACATGTCTCACGAAGAGAAGCATGATAGGTCTTTAGGATCTGGGTTAGTATCTGGATTCTCAACTATTGCAATTATGAAGGGCTTCAGGTCCATCGGTAGGGGTGGTATTGAGGATGCATTCATTAAAGGAATGACTAAGCGCGAAGCGGTGGGTGTTATGCAGAGCCTCGGCGGCAAAGGAGCAGCCAAGTTAGGTTCTAAGGATGCGGAAAAAGTGTGGGGTCATGTGGTCGGCAAGATTCAAAAAGACATGACCAAGGGTGTTGGTAAATTTGCAGGGCAAAAGAACATCGTCATGGAAGCTTTTGATGGTTTTACATCTGAAGCACTTGAGGAGGGACTCGATGAATTTGTAAATTCCTACATTAGTGATTACTACACAGACCAGAACACCGATGGCATGGCTCGCCTCGAGTCTGTTTATCGTGCCGCCCTGACTGGTGGTATCATTGGTAGTGGTATGGGCGCATATCAAAAGCTTGGTAACCGACTTAGCACACGCGAGCAGTCTAAGATTGAGCAGCGTCGTCTGGAAGAAACCTTTGTAACATCCGTGACTAGCGAGCTAGAAAACACGGGGTCTAGGGTGTCTGCTGAGGTAGTTCGTGGTATTCTTACAGGCAAGGCTAGAGGAGCTAAAGCCGCAGAACAACGCGCCGAGCTCACTGCGGCCCTCGACCCTAACTTCGTGCCAGAAGATAGTGCTGCCGCGCCAGAGACAACAGCCGAGGGAACAACAGCCCCAGCCCCATTCACACCCACTCCTTTGAAGGGGCAGGTGGAGGAACTCAACAAGCTGAAAGAGGAGCGCGCTTCTCTACAAGCAGCTGGGGAAGAACAAACTTTCCTAGATAGTGAACAGCAAGAAAGAGCAAACGAGGTGGAGGCTAGGATTGCTGAGCTGGAGACCCTCGTAAATAATGTGGTAGGTCAATCTGGTGCTGCTCAACCTGCGGCTACGGCTGCACCCGTCGAGCCTGACACCAGCCCTGTGGAACCAAACCCACAGACGGTAGGGAATAAGTATGAGCATAATTCTAAGATGGTTAAAACCATGCCATCGCAAAGTGTGTTCCAGAACCCTGAAGCAGATTCTGCTGGGCTCACCGTGGAGCAGCAGGAGCAGATTGATGATGTATTTAAGGATGAACTAACACCTGAACAGCAGGCGCTATTTGAAGAACTAGATACTTTTGACATAACAGGAACTGTCAGACAGCTGAGGATCTTAGAAGCCATACAAGCAGGCACGCTAACCAAAGATGGGGATGAAATTATTGGTATGCCTGAGGTCGTAGAGCCCGAGTTAGCTGAGCCAGAGAGGCGTCAGGTCATGGCGGATATTCTCGCAGAAAATGACGAAGGATTTATTGTAGGTAGGCTAGACCAAGATACGGCAGATGCCGAAGCTATGCGAGGAACCGAGGCTGACTACACGGTCGATGAGCAGAACTATATCATTGGAGTCCGTAACCCTGAAACTAACGAGTGGTCTGGTAAGATTCCTTTGCAGTCTGTAGCTGTTGATACAAGCACAAACATGGACGAGGCCACGAGTCCTGAATCTGTTGCTGCCGCACTCGAGGAGGATCGGCAAGAGCAGGCAGAGAAGCAGGCGTTGGAAGGAAAAGCTGTGATCGATACGACCACCATTACTGAGACCCTTAGCCCAGAAGAGGAACAGGCAGTTATGGAGGAGCTTGAACTTGATGACGAACGCACCATCCGTGGAGCTAATCTTGACACTCTAGCCCCTGTAACGCCTGAGCAGGTTGATGCCGCAGCGGAACAGGGAGTAGACCTAGTGGAAGTCCAAGAGCAGATGCTCTTGGATATTGACAAAGAGGGTCGTGTCGTCGAGAGCGAGGAAGATCAGGACATCCCCATGTCAGCTGGTCAAGCTGAGGTGGCTCAAGCAACTGCCGAAGGTCCCTCGTTTGTCAACACCCCAGAAGATGAGGTCGCGTTTGAGGCACTGGTTGCCTCGGGATTCCCTTCTCGTGTTACCAGCAAGACTAAGTCTGGCTTTAAGGTAACCCGCAAACCGAAGGGGTATTACCAAACAGTTTCCACTGAGGCAGCCCGTCAGATTTATGCGACATACCCTGTCACACCACTCACAAAACCAGAAGGTGGGGACGTGTTTGAGGGTCGCAAGCAGGTTCATTACAACCCGCACACCAAAAAGATGTCCAGCCCAAAGGGAGCTAAGGTCAAAGGATTCCTAGATGCTAGTGGGCGCGGCGTATTTGACAATGACCCAGTGCTTACAGCGGAATACCTCAAAGCAGGTAAGGTTGTAATCGTCCCTGAGGGCATTACAGTCAACCCGTCTATCCTCATGGACCCAGACACACGCCGTGTCCTCCGTGTAGTCTCTGTAAACAATAATAATGAGGGTCTGCTTCAGGATGGGGGAGATCCAGACAAGGTAATTTCTACACAAGCGAACCACAGCATCGTGCTGTCTAAGGGGTCCGCCGCTGGTTTATTTGAGCGGCGTTTCTATGACACTCCTTTGGAGCTAGCCGAAGCTCCTCAAGCTAATGGCACAACGGAGGCGGTCGAAGAAGGCGAAGTGTTTACTGTCGGTGACTTCATTAATAATGTCACAACCTTTATCCAAAACGGAACGTCGGCGAATGCTGAGGGTTCTGTTGTGGGTAGCCTTGAAAAACTAATGAACCCCAAAGGAGTGGCGCCCCTCCGAGGTGATTACTTTGATGCTGGAGCGCAGCGGTTTGTGGCGGAGACTATTCTCGTAGCCAATGCATATGTGGCCCGCAAGAATATGCTCGATTCTAAGGCGATTAAATCGCTCCTCACCCTAAAACTGGGGAAAGATGGTAAAGTTGCAGTTGGTCCTACGGGCAAACCTACTGGTGAGTATGTGCTCAAAAACAACACAGCCACCAATAGGAGCAAGCTCATTAAAGCTTTTATTTCTCAGACTAGACTCGATGGCCTCCCCACTGCTGAGAGCACAAAACAGTTAGCCGAGATGGCCACCTCGTCGGGAAGAAGCTTCTCGGAGCGTGCCGCGAAGTTTGTCCTGAAGGAAGTTGTGAACCACCCTAATCTCAGGGAAAATACGATGCCCCCCATGAAGTTCATCGCGTCATTAGCAACGGACAACTTCAGGAAACAGCAGAAAGATAGGGTAAAATTAGAGCTCCAACGGGACGCGGAGAGCTCACAATACACAGAAGGGGATGTCCCCGCCGCCTCTGCACCCGACACAAGCCTCGAGTCCGTGAGCACTGAACCCTTAAATCGTGATGAATTAAATGATGCTATTGATCAGGACGATGCTTTGGTTCAGCGTATCTTATTGGATCCAGAGACTCCTGAAGTTAGGAATGTGCTCGTTGAGTTGGCCGTGCAATTCTCAAATGGTAACCAACAGGTGGCCGATCTTGTAGCTGGGATGAGCACCAAGGACATCTACTCTCAAGTAAGTATCTTACTAGAACAAAACCCGAATAGTGTAAGGGTAAATACTATAATGGCTAAGCTTGAGGAGACAAACCCCGTCCTCCATAGCATGTTAAGCGGTGGTTATGGTGTAGGACGAACAGGCACACCTAAGCAGAACAAAGATCACAACACGGTTTCTAGGAACGTCACCAAAAAACTATTATCCCGCTCCCGCATTTCGGAGGCAAACCGTAAGATTGCTAGGGCCGCTAACCAAGCCGAAGCCGAAAGACTAGGCTTAGTATCTGGGGATGTAAATAGTGTCGTAAGCGCACTACAAAAGATCGCCGAGACAGGGACAACTGCACATAAGTTAGTTGCAAATCTGATCCTAGAGAACGTGGAATTGGTACGTGATGTGAAGTTCACAATCATTAGCGCGAACCTGCCATTCGCTGGGATGCAGACTACCATGACAGATGGAAGTCTAGAAGTCGTGCTGAACTTAGATGGGCACAACGGTCGCGGACTATCCAACGTCCTGCTTGAGGAATATGTTCATGCTACCCTCACCAAAATCCTTAGCCAGCCACGTTCCTCCCTGACACCAGCTCAACTAGCAGCCGTGACTCGGTTGGAGAGCCTACGCACTGAGGTAGCTGAGGCTGCAACTGCTGCTGGTTACAGAAATAACAGCGCGATCATGGACTCTCTCGTCAACCTTGACGAGTTTGTAGCAGGCATAATGCTTAGCCCTGAGCTTCAACTAGAAATTAAAGGACTAGGTGCCGACTCAGGTGGCAAGCCTTTCTTCCGTAAGATTATGGATGCTGTTCTAGATTTCTTTGGTAAGGGAGTTACAGCAAAAGAGGCGTCAACATATGCTGATGCACTAGCTGACGTTATTGATTTGTCTCGTTCTACCGTTAAGATTAGCGACCCTCGGATGAAGACTCGTGCCAAGCGAGTAGTCGCAGAGGTTACCGCAAATATGAAGGCGACTTCGGACGCATTTAAAGCTACTGGTGTACCCGCTGTATACTCTGATCCATCATTGGCTGAGGCACAGCAAGACGTAGAGCTTACTGAGGATGAACTAATAGCACAAAAAGCGGCAGAAGACTTAAACGAGCTGGTGTCAGAACTCACGGAAGTTGATACTGACACGGAGGGCGTAACCAACCAAGCTCAGATTAGTGAGGCTCAACAAAAAGCAGAGGCTCTCCTCCGCGTGGCTAGGGAGTTAGTCCCCCCAGAGGTGCCGCTGGAAATTGATCGGACCATCAATGCTGCGGCTGAGTTCCTCGACGGTGTGGTTGTAGTCAACCCCGCGTTCATTATGAACCTCACTCAGGACCTCGGATTAGTATCATCGAAACTAATCGTAGCAAAGGTCATGTCACATGAGCTAAGTCACGTTGCTTCCTTTAACACACTTACACAAGAGGAGATAGACGAGTTAGCTGACACCCTGCCTGACTACATGTATGAAGAGGTCGTTGAGTCATACTATGCTGACCGACCTGAGCAAGCCGCTGAAGCCCTTGCCCTGATTCGTGCGACCGATCTCGATGAACAAGGTCAGGCTGACTTACTGGACCTGAAGGCTAGGCTAACCGAAGAGCACCTACGTATGCGTATGGAGATACTGACCAGTGGTTACACCACCGAGCAGGACTGGGCATTCTACCGCACAAACCCATCCATGATGAAGATCTTGTTCCGCTATGTTAGTGGATACTTCCGACGCATGGCTGAAATGCGTAAGTTCCAGAAGGAGCTTAACAACGGTGAGGGTAACCGATTCATGGACTCCGCAGTCAACAGGCTGATCCATGAACTACGATCCATCAAAGCAGGATACAGGTTACAGGAATCATCTATTGTGTTTGACCCCACACGCCCAGACCAAGGGTTAGCTGTCTTGGCTGATAAGATGGAAGAGGGCTTAACTAGTGACCCAGAAGATTTCTTAAACAGAACAGACGGCTTGCAAGCAGGTATCCGTAAGAACTATGGGTATGCTAAGCCAAGTGAATTTGGCGAAGAGATGACCGTGACCCCGCTGGATGCTGAGGGTGAACCAAAACCCCAGCAGTATAAACTTATTGAGGCTCCGTTCTTTAAGACAGCACCTAATAAAAATACCCCTTACTCTCAGCCACTAGACTATGATTCACTTCATTATAAAGTGGGTCCTAAAGGCCGCAAAGACATTCAGAAGCTCATTGATAATGGTGGGGTTGATGCCGCTGTAGAGAGATTGGTCGAGGTATCTAAGAAAATGATGGAGCGTCCCGACGTTGCAGCTGGTCTTGGTTGGTATACTAGAATGCAAGCACGGTTGAAGGAGGTGTTCTCTGAACAGGATCTTGTTGTGTTCACTAACCTATTAGGTGCGACGTCAGCTAACACGGGAGTCGAGCAGAACTTTGTGTATGCTGCTGAGATCTTTGAGCGTTACAAGTCAGGAGAATTTGATTCTAACATTCAGCAATACAACGAACTGTATGATATTATTAACAATGGGAGCCTAGTCTCGGAAGCTATCAAGCGCAAGGTGATCACTGCCAAACAGGGTCAGACATTAAAATCGTCTGATATTGTCGAGAAATGGATTAAACAATCTGGGATGACACTGACTCAGGCATATGACCCAACTAAGAAGTTTGGCCAGAACAGCCTACCATCCCTTAGGGTCCTCGCTGGTGTGTGGCGTGAGACAACCAAGGCACCAAAGACTCCGCAGTTTGCAATGAACCTGCGCGGTGAATCTCTCGAAGCAACCATTGATGTATGGGCAGCAAGAACACTAAGAAGGGTTCTGTATGCGGACAACACCAAGAGGTGGAGAATTATTCCGAAGGCAGAATCAGGAGTCAAGAATCAGGACTTCGCGCTCGGTCAGATTATGTTCCGCGAGGCTGCGAAGCAACTCAATATGTCGCCTGATGATCTTCAAGCTGTTGTATGGTTTGGGGAGAAACATGTATGGGATGACAACGGGTGGACGGGTGACACAGGTGCGCTTAAGTCTAGCTTCGATGATGTTGCAGATGTCTTCTATCCCAGAGATAGACCAGCCCGCTCCGCCGCTGAGGGAAGGTCCATTGTTAAGTTCCTTCAAAAAGAAAGACTTTATTTATTTGACCAGACCCTCGACTCTGAGGTATTGTCAACCCAACAAAAACAATTAATAAAAACCCATGAAAAAGAATACGAACAAGCTAAGCTCGGAACAGGTGTCAAATCTTACATCGAATCCAGAGGACGCGGAGAGGTTTCTGAACGCGTCGAGATTGAGCGCGAAGGAGCTAGAGAGGACGCCCGCAGATATACTGATGGACGAGGTCTACAATCGGCAATCGGAGCCCCTATCCCAAGACAACGAAGAGAAGATCTCGTGGTCGGAGGTGCAAAGGATTCGTACGGCGGGGACGCGGGGAGTCACCTCGAAGGGCTCCCAGTCACAGTAAGGGTCGAAGGGAAACATGTTATATTTACTGGGCATAAACCTGCCCAAGATGCCGCCAGAAAGTATCAGGAACAAACAGGTATAGGCGACACTCCTATATCATATTATGCTCCCGTCAATGAAAAGAGGGCGGCGAGGATTGCAAGAGCATTTGATAAACTAGAGCACAATCCATCGGACCCTGAAGTAGCCGAGGCATACCAAGCATTAATCGCTGAGACTTATGCCCAGTATGAGGTAATGGTCAACTCGGGTGTTGAGTTAGAGTTTGCACCACTGGGTAAAGACCCATACGGTAACCCTCGGAATGCAATACTAGACGTGGTAGAAAACAACCACATGTATGTTTTCGGAACTAAAGATGGCTTCGGTTCTGATTCCTCCTTTGACCCTACTGATAACCCACTACTAGAAGTAAGTCCATATACATGGGGCGGGGAAGAAGTACTGGCGAATGATATATTCAGGGCAGTGCATGATTACTATGGGCACATACGAAACGGTGTAGGATTTAGAGCACGTGGTGAAGAGAATGCATGGAGATCTCATTCTACAATGTATTCCAAGCTGGCACGTCGTGCATTAACCACAGAAACCAGAGCGCAAAATAGCTGGGTGAACTATGGTCCTTACGGTGAGTTTAACCAAACGGCCAAGGGTGAAGAAACTATCTTTGCAGATCAGAAGATTGGCCTCCTACCCGACTGGGTCATGGAGACTGAAGACGCACCTAGAACAAGCGGACTCCAATCCGCTATCGGGAATCCTAACTCCATGCCTAGCGAATATGACGAGCAGTTCATGGAGGAGGCAGAGATGTCTGGGCGGATGTATGCATTCGTGGAAGACATGCCATACAGCGTTCGCAAAGCACTAGAGCGTAATGATTACCTAGGATACAGCAGTGCGTCCGAGGCGTTGGCAAACATCGCATCCGAACAAGACTGGGAATTGGGAACCGAACTCAACACCCCGTCGGACCAAGGAATTATCAACAGGTATATCAATAAGCTATATGGTCAGACAGCGGAGGACGTTAGCTGGAGGAGACGCAACTATGGTTTGCAATCCGCCATCGCTCCGTCCGAGGGATTTGACCCAGACCAGATGAACTATGCTGGTTTCATCGACCAGCTTGAGTTACCATTCTACGCTACGGGTGGCTATGCTGCTCCAACTTCTTTGATTGGACGTCTTCTTCGTGGGGCTCTGGATCCACGGATCGAGAGGTTCATACAAAACCGTCAGTTCTTTTTGAATGCTGCGGAGAAAACAGCCCAGTCGTTTAAGGCGAAGTTTGATAAGCAACTTAAGGAAGCTTACCCAGATGGACTGGACGCGTCAGATACCGCGAACCTCAACGCTGCCCTCGGTGGTAGTGCTATTGTCCCTGAAGCAAGGCGTAAAGAGATAGAGAAAGAGTATCAGGAAGAGCTAGATGTCATTGCTAAGACTACATATGAGACCGTCAAGGCTCGTAAACTAGACGAGCAGATTGCGAAGGATAATAAGTTTGGGAAGATCCTCGCGGAGAAGCAAGTCAAAGCGGTAGCTATTCGTGAAGCTCAGACCGCCGCTCTTGCTCAGCTCGACGCTGTGTCACCTGAGCTTGCGGAGACTATACAAGGGATACGCTCCCAGTTGATCGAGCCAATCCAAGAAAAGATGAAGGATCTCTACGACATGTCTGAAGATGTGCGCGCACACTTTGATGTGCAGAAGGGTATCTATCTGACAACTCAGTATCGTATGTTTACTGAGACAGGATTCTATGAACATGCTAAGAGCTCGCCCGAGTTTGCTGGCATCAGGGAAGAAGCCGTTAAGTATTTCATGGAGCAGCGTAAGGTAACAAGACTGGAAGAGTTGCGGGATGCAGCATCAGCAAATAATGTTATCTTCAACGACCAAGAAGCGCAGCTCGTCATCGAGGCTGAGTTTGGGGAGCAGTCGGAAACTCTTCAGACCCTAGGTCAGATGGACATGGATGCGTTCCTCGCTAAATATAGGAGGGCTGGTAAGAACGACGTGGTCAGCGATAGAGATGCGAAGATTATTGAGGATAACCTTAAAGAGAAAAAGGATCTAGACCCCCGACTTAAGGCATTACTTGGTGAGGTAGGTAACGAGGGTACCGTGGATAGTATTATTAGGACGTTCCTCACTGTGTCTAAGATGGCAGCCAACCAATCCATGTATCAAAACATCAAGAAGATGGGGCAGCGTGAAGGATTCTTGATGACTGCTCAGGAGCTCAAGGAAGCGCGGAAGCTGGACCCAGACACATATGTTGACTGGGAGGCTCTAGCTACTGATACTACCTCAGACCACAATCCACTCCGTGGTATGTATGCTGGCCCCGAGGTGAGAGATGGACTCCAAGGGCTGTTCAAGTCGGAGATCAATACTGAAACAGATACTGACTCCGAGAAGGTGGTTGGTGCTGTAACATCAGTGCTACGTAAAGCATCTGGCTGGTCAATGGCCACCAAGACATTGGGCTCGGTTGGTTTCTATATCCGTAACATGCTTTCCAACATGGTGTTCTTTGGTCCATCGCAGGGATTCATTAATGTGTTTGCCATGGGTGCTAAGACAAAGTATGTGTGGGATGAGCTCAAAGATCCAACACGGATGGACGCATACTTGTCCGAGCTATCTGCCCTCGGTGTGATCGACAATGAGATCCGATCCACCATGATGGAGGAGATGCTTAATGGAACTCGCAACTTGTCTGATGTTATTGACGAGCAGAGTAAGGTAATTCAAGGTGCTGCTAAAGCTACTGAAGCTACATTTGGTAAGGCGTATGCCGTTGCCACGCGGATGGCTGGTGCGGTGGATGGGTTCTACAAGATAGCATACTACGAGAATGAGCTTAAGGTATTACGCAAGGCTAAGGCTAGGGCGGATCAGGAGGGTGGCTCTTTTGCTAACTACTCAGATGCAGACCTCAAGCAGATGGCGAGGGACAAAGTTCTTATGACTGCACAGTCAGCGAGCCAAGCCCCGCCTGTTGTTAAGGAGGTAGCGGGCCACGGTATTGGTGCACTGGTTGCACCCTTCATACGATTCAAGGCAGAGGTGCCTCGGGTAGTATTCAACACATTTAAGCTCGCTCGTGAAGAGATGGGTAGTGACAGCAGTGTGATTAAAGCACGCGGCTACCAGAGGATGGCGGGCATGATGAGCGTGGGTGTCGGTGCTTCTGGTTTCGGTGCAGCTATTCTGGCTATGTTGTCAGGCACTGATGATGAGGACATGCAGGACTTCCAGCGTGAGACGGCACCACCATACCTACGCGGCCACTCCTTCTGGGGTGTCCCGAGGTGGCTTAGTAAGAAGTTTGGAGCGGGTGATAAGTATCAGACAGTAGACCTGACATACATCAACCCTTATGCACTACTTGCTGACCCTATCGTGAGGTCATATGAGAAGATGATGAAGGGTGATCTGGCTGGGGCTGGTGCCGCGCTGGTCAATGGTCTCATCACTGATCAGTATCTTGATACTCAGATCGCAGCGGGTGCGCTGTCCGCAGTCATTGAGAACCGTGACCCAACAACCAACAAGCCAATCGTCGAGGACATTTCTGATACCAGTGGTGAGGCAGCGGTCAAGAGGTTGACGTTCCTATTCAATGAGGCGTATGCCCCAGACGTATTGAAGCGTGCAGTCAAGGCATACCAGACAGGGACAAGTGAGGAGAAATATACTGACCCAGAGAACACGGTAAACAATATCTTGTTCGGTGCGCTTAGACCATTCAAGGTTCACACCATTGATCCCGAGCGACAGTTGACTAACTACCTATACCAGAGTCGGAGGGAGTTCGCTAATGTGAAGGCAAGAAAGAATAAGGTCAGGTCTACCAAGCCGATGACCGAGGAGGGGATTATCCAACTGCTCATTGAAGAACAGGAGGACAGGGCTGCGATCATCAACCACAACATACGCATGGCACGTGGTGCTAAGAAGTATGGGATGACCGATAGGCACGTGTTCCAGACCTTGAGTCAGGAACTCACCAAGAGGCGGGCACAGAATACTATGAACGGGGTCATGGATAGGATTGTCCTGACACCTGATTTCACTAAGAGTCTCATTCAAAATGCCAAGTCAGAAGAGGAGAAGCAGATGAAGTTATTGAGGGTGAAAAACATGTTCAAGCAAATAGGTAAGATGCCACTGAAACAGAGGCTGTCCGAGGGCCCAGTCCGTGACAGATAAAGACACAAGAAAGCCCTGAATCCCTGTGTTTAAAGGGGTTCAGGGCTGAGGTAGCACGGTGCAGGGTGCAGG
>Ga0228670_1000175_pt1 | contig 40796 bp, 39 predicted proteins | sample 85DmetaG_FD_182785 | JGI IMG/M metagenome (GOLD analysis project Ga0228670, IMG submission 182785) | Seawater microbial communities from Monterey Bay, California, United States - 85D | ecosystem: Environmental > Aquatic > Marine > Coastal | place: USA: California | collected 2016-10-13
AAAGAAAAAGTCTAGCGCTGAACAAATTTAGGGGCACGTTAAAAACTTGGGGAGAAAAGTTAATTAGTGTATATTAAAAATGTTTTTTCACATATCTTTTGGCTTGACCCAAAAGAAACAAAAGGTCAAGGCTGAACCAATAAAAACTTGAAAACTACGAAACACTCCGTAGCTTCATCCAAACTCACCAACGCTGTTAACAACAACCAATTCTTGGATTGTTGACAGCTGGAGTTCAAACATGGATTCAGCTTCACTTCTTTTCTTCTCTTCAAAAGCAGTGCTTTTTCTTCTACATTTCATTGCTTAGGCCGAAAAACGCTTCGATCATTATGTATCGTTAACATTTAATTCTCACCTTTTTTATTTCTACTAATTAAATTACAGCAGTTTAAAATATCAACATAAATTCAAATTAGTTCTTAGATTAGTAAGTTTGAAAATTAAAAACAGATCTATAATTTCATACTTCGAAGCGGTAGTTCCAATTTTGCACAGAACTAGTCGGTAAATGGAACGGAATTGCGTTCCACATCGTAATGAAAAGGAGATGTAGGAAAAAAGCATGTAGTTCAACATTTATCCGCGGTTTTTGTGAAGTGAAACGGAACGTAAAAAGTTCCTTGTAAAATTGAAAAGCTGTTTTTGGATACTTTTTTCAGCTCAAAAAAGTATCAGAAGAAATAAAAAGAAATGGTTAGTCCCCAACATTTGACACTGACCCATAAAATCACAATCTTCGAAGTAAACTCCAAAACCTTATAAAGAAATAGTCTTTAATGCTTAAATATTATTTTATGATATCCAGCAGATCAAAATATAATTAACTCCTTAAAGTCACTCTTCGGTGAATATTTGTCAAAAAATGAAACTATATTTGTTAAATGGACCAAACGTTTGGAAAGGAATATAAATTATGTAGCCAAAAAAAGATTGAAAGTCTTTTCAAAACTGGTAAGACAGTGAAGAAATTTCCGCTAATTGTCCATTTTCAAGAAGTCGAAGAAACCTTAAGCAAACCTTTTCAAATTGTAATTTCAGCTCCTAAACGGATTTACAGAAAAGCACACGATAGAAATCGTATCAAACGTTTGATGCGAGAAGCTGTTAGAAAAAATAAAACCATTTTAGAATCGTATTTGATTCCAAAAAATAAAAATATCATCCTTTTTTTAGTTTATACCAACAAAGAAGAAATTCCTATAGATGTATTACTGAAGAAAACTGAACAACTCTTTAATTTAGTCATTCAAAAAATTGATCAAGATGAAATATCCAATGTCAACAATTAAAAAATTCATTTCCATTTGTCTTTTATTTGTCTTTTCCCTTCAAGGGTGGAGTCAATCCAGTGGGTTTGAACAAATCAAAAACATGGAGATTACAGATCTCATTAATCAACATTTGGAAAAATATTTCGTAGATGAGCCTCAATTTGGACACTTATCAAAAGTGGCTATCGATGCCATGCTTAAGGAGTTAGACCCATATACCGTCTATTACCATGAAGCTAATATGGAAGACTATAAAATGATGACAACTGGTCAATATGGGGGGATTGGAGCAATTATCAGAACCATAGATGATTACGTTTATATTGCAGAACCTTATGAAGAAAGTCCAGCTTTTAATGCAGGTTTAAAAGCAGGTGACAAAATTTTAGCAATTGATGGAAAAGACATGGCTAAACTTCCTTCTAGTGAAGTCTCAAGTAGTTTAAAAGGTCCAAAAGGAACAACAATTGAAATAACTGTAGAACGATTAGGAGAAGGAGAAAAAAAGATTTCGGTTACAAGAGATGAAATAAAGTTACCAGATGTTCCTTATGCTGGAATGATTGATAATTCCATCGGGTACATTAAACTAAATAGCTTTACTCAAACAGCAGGATCAGAAGTTAAAAAAGCATTCCTTAAATTAAAAGAAGAAGGGATGAAAGAGTTGGTGTTTGACTTAAGAGGAAACGGTGGTGGACTATTAATTGAAGCAGTTAAAATCGTAAATATATTTGTGCCGAAGGGCCAAGTAGTTGTAAATACTAAAGGTAGAGTAAAAGAAGAAAACCGAGTTTATACGACATTAGAAGAGCCAACTGATTTGGAAATTCCGTTAACTGTTTTGATAGATGGTGGATCCGCTTCTGCGAGTGAAATTGTTTCTGGTAGTTTACAAGATTTAGATAGAGCAGTTGTGGTAGGACAAACTTCTTACGGAAAAGGATTAGTGCAAAGAACATACGATTTAAAGTATGGGTCTAAAATGAAATTAACCATTGCAAAATACTACACTCCTTCAGGAAGATGCGTTCAACGTTTAGAATATTACGATCATTTAGAAGGGGAAAAACCTAAAGAAATATCTGATTCATTATTGAAAGTATTTAAAACAAAAAATGGAAGAGATGTAATTGATGGAAGAGGAATTGAACCTGATGTAAAAGTTTCACCTGAGGAATATAGTAGGCTTACAGCCATGTTATTTAGAAGTAATATTATATTTCATTATGCTACAAAATTTCACCTAGAAAATAAGAACATATCGGATGCTAAAGATTTTCATTTATCTGAAAAACAATATGCAGATTTTAAGAAATATGTATTAGAACAAGATTTTTCTTATTCAACAGCTTCGGAAGAAATGCTAAAGAAAATGAAAGAAACTGCTGAAGAAGAAGGTTTTTATGAAAATTCAAAAGAAGAATACGAAGCTTTATTAGCAAAAGTAGTTCCATCTAAAGAGAGGGATTTAGATAAGTTTGAGAACGAAATTAAATCCTTTTTAGAAAATGAAATTACTTCCCGTTACTACTTCCAAAAAGGGAGAGCTTTACATTCTTTTAACTCTGATAAAGTATTTCTAAAAGCATTAGAATTATTAAAAAATAAAGAAGAATACAATTCTATTCTAAAAAAGTAGTTATAGAAGAATAGAAATTAATTTAATGAAATTTAGGTTCTCTTCTTCTATTCATTATTACATCACATTGACAAGTGTTTTATTGTTGGCTGTTGGTATGCCTTTAAATAAAATAATGATGTCCGTTGGAGCAATGTTAGGAGTTTTTAACCTCCTTCTAGAAAGGGATTTTTCAACTTACTATCAGAATCTTAAAAACAACAAAGCTTTTATTTGGTTATTCGCTTTTTTTCTGCTTCATGTAATAGGTTTAATTTGGACAACCGACTTTGAATATGCAGCCAAAGACATTAAAATAAAGTTACCTCTTTTAGGGGTTCCTCTTGCTTTAGTAGCTCGGCCAATTCAGAAAAAACACGTTCAATTCGCTTTAAAACTGTTGATAGTATCATTAATAGTTACTTCTATACTTAACTTTTTAAACTATTATCACTGGATAGGAAATAAAGTTTATTCCGATATAAGAGGCATGTCTCTTTTTGGGTCACATATTAGGTATGGAATTTTGATTGCGTTAGGGGTTGGAAGTTGTTTATATTTAATCAAAAATAAAGCTCGTTATCATTACCTCTATTTCTTTGCCGTTATTTGGTTTTCTATTTACACCTATTACAGTCAAGTCATCTCAGGAGCATTAGCCCTAATAGTCATCTATACTTTTTACATTTTTAAATGGTTATTCTTAAAAAAGAAAGTTTTTGCTTTTGCATTTCTTGCAACTTTATTGATCTTTTCTGTATCCTTATTTAATTTTTTACTACCTGAAAAATCATCTAATATTGATGTTAAAAAATTACCCAAAAAAACGGCTGAAGGAAATTTTTATTCAAACAACTTGTTAGATCCAAAAATTGAAAATAATCAATCTGTATATGTATCCATTTGCGAAAAAGAACTCAGAAGAGAATGGAATAAGATTTCTTCCATAAATTATGATGAAAAAGATTCGAAAGGACAGTTCATCAGGTATACCATCATTCGTTATTTGACTTCTAAAGGATATTCAAAGGATGCTATAGGTATTCAGAAATTAGAGGACGAAGATATTCAAAATATTGAAAAAGGAATCGCAAGTATTTACGAATTAAAAACAGGTGTTTTAGCCAGATTGTATTCTATTCGATACCAGTTGAATAATAACGATAATCCAAATGGACATTCTTTACTTCAGCGGTTTGAATATTGGAAAACAGCTATAAAAATAATAAAAGAGAATTGGTTAATTGGAGTAGGTACAGGTGATGTTCAGAATGCTTTTGATCAGCAATATGAGAAAGACAATTCTGTTTTAATAAGTTCTAATAGGCTAAGGTCACACAACATGTATTTAACAGTTTTAGTTACCTTCGGTGTGATTGGTTTTATGATTTTTATTGGATTCATTTTTCACTTTTTTAAACAAAACTTTAGTTCTAATCGTTTCTTCTATTTTGTTGTACTAGCAGTTATCGTAACTACCTTTCTAATAGAAGATACAATCGAAACACAATTAGGAGTTAGCATTGTTTCCTTTTTTGTTGCACTAGGATTGCAAGACGATAAAAGAGTCTTTTATAATTTGAAATAAAAAAGAGGAACATTCCTGCTCCTCTTGTGTTTTATTATTTTCCTAGGATATTATCAACCCATGCTTTTCCCCACTCTTCCACTTCTTGTTCTGACCAAAGTTCAGGGTAAAAGATTCTTTTTTGGAATCTCGGAGGTAAATATTTTTGCCAATTTGTACCACCAGTTGCAGCGATATCCTCTGGAGCTTTATGTAAGTACCTTACTGCCGATTTGTAATGAGATAAAGGCCAATTAATATTGACATTGACATCATTTTGTCTCAGCGCATTTTTCACTTCAGGCAAAGCTTGCTCTTCAGGTGTCAAACGTAAATAAGATTGCCAAAGGTTTAAATTTTTATACTCTTCTCCTAAAGCGATAAACTCATCTCTGTACCTTTCTTCAAACTGAATTAAGGTCAATGTTTTTTTACCAGTTGCTAATTCTGTAGCTCCTTCTTTCCAATAAATATGTTCAAATAAATCTTCAATTGAATCGTCCTCAGAAATTTTGTCCCTAACATCTTTAGCTACTAAGTTTTTAAAGTCAGTAGAACAAATTTCAATTTTTCTATATTGAGCAGATTGGAAACCACTTGCAGGAAGTAAAGACATTCTAAATTTCAAGAACTGTTCTCTCTCCATACCATCAATCATGATGTCAAAACTTGTAGTTAACGCTTCAAAGTAACGATTAATACGAGTTACCCTATCGACAAAAAACTTAGCTGTTAGCTTTTCAGCTTTTCCAACTTGTTCAAATTCTCTTAATGAAAGTTTGAAATATAATTCCGTAATTTGATGATACATGATAAAAATAACCTCATCCGGAAAGTTTGTTCGTGGCTTTTGAAGGCTCAATAATGTATCTACTTCTACATAATCCCAATATTTTACTGTATCTGCATACAATAAACCATCTAAATAGGAAAGTAGATCTTGACCCAATGCGCTATACTTCTTTTCAAGTAAATCTAAACGCTTTTCTATCTCTGGTGTAATTTCCATAATTTATCTTTTATGTCTTAAACAAATGTAGCTATTGACTGTTGGTTTTTAAAAAAAATAACGTTAATTTTTTGTTTTTACACAAATCGTTAATTTTTTGTTAGTTATCGAGTCAATATAATTCCAATAAATAAAGAGTCGTTTAGACATTAGGAGTTACCCCAATTAACTTCATGAATTAATAATTATCCATAGAATTATGGGATTAAAAGTTACTTAATGGAGATAATCTTTTGTGAGAATGCATTTTAAATCACTATTTTTGTAGGTACAAATTATAATAAAATGGCAGATATTCATTCCTACAATTTTGACGGTAAAAGAGCATTAATTCGAGTTGACTTTAATGTTCCTTTAGATAAAGAAACTCTTGAAGTAACTGATGATACAAGAATCAGAGCAGCGATTCCTACAATTAAGCACGTGCTTAAAAATGGAGGAAGTGTTGTATTAATGTCTCACTTAGGGAGACCAAAAGACGGTTCTGATGATAAATTTTCCCTGAAGCATATCGTTAAAAGAGTAGCTGAACTTGTTGGTCAGCCAGTTGGTTTTGCTGAAGATTGTGTTGGAGAAAAAGCTTTCGAAATGAGTGCTAGCCTTCCTGCTGGAGAAATCTTATTATTAGAAAACTTACGCTTCTACAAACAAGAAACAACAGGTACAGAAAGTTTTGCTGAAAATTTAGCAAAGCATGGAGATGTATATATCAATGATGCTTTTGGAACTGCTCACAGAGCACATGCGAGTACAGCTATCATCGCGAAATTCTTCCCAAATGACAAAATGTTTGGATTCTTATTAGAAGGAGAAATTGTAAGCGTTGATAAAGTATTAAACAGTACTGAAAAACCATTAACAGCAATTGTTGGGGGAGCAAAAGTTTCTTCAAAAATCACAATTATCGAACGTTTAATTGAAAAAGTAGATAACCTAATTGTAGGTGGTGGTATGGCTTTTACTTTTGTAAAGGCTGTAGGTGGAGAAGTTGGTAGTTCATTGATCGAGGATGATTATTTACCAATGGCATTAGAAATCATCGAAAAAGCAAAAGCTAAAGGGGTGAACTTATATATTCCTACGGATGCTAAAATAGCGGATGGATTTTCAAACGATGCTAACACTAAAATCGTTAAAATTAACGAAATTCCAGCTGGATGGATGGGATTAGATGTTGGACCAGAAACAGCGAAATCTTGTGCGGATATTATCGAAAACTCTAAGCTAATTCTTTGGAATGGACCAATGGGTGTATTTGAAATGTCGAATTTCCAAGCTGGAACAAAACACGTTGCTGATGCAATTGTTACCGCTACAGAAAAAGGAGCTTTCTCTTTAATTGGTGGTGGAGATTCTGTTGCTGCAATCAACTTGTTTAACTTAGCAGATAAAGTAAGTTACGTTTCAACAGGTGGTGGAGCAATGTTAGAATACCTAGAAGGAATTGAGCTTCCAGGAATCAAAGCAATTAGAGAAAAAGCTTTCGCTTAAACTAAATTATATGTCAGAAAACACATTTGTTATTGTTTACGAAGGAGACCATTTAATGGCTGCTCTTTTAAAATCATTTTTAGAAGAAGGAGGCTTACATGTCTATATGGAAAACAGTAACATGTCTACCATCGCACCTTTTCAATTGACTGCAGGAGGAATGAACCCTGCACTTCTAAAAGTGGTAAGTAAAGATGTGGATCGCGCATACGAATTGATAAAGGAATTTAATACAGAAGAGGAGTAAATCTCCTCTTTTTTTTGCTTTTAAAGTACATAGACTATTCTTGGGTTTCACAGATAGAGTCTTGACGGAACTCGTAAATCAAGCTTCCTAAAAATATCATTATAGCGAATCAATAAAAGTCCCATAGGGACGATATTAAGGTAACTAGCAACTAACAGTATACTAATCAAGTGCCGTTAGGTACGAAATCAAAACACCAAAAAAACATAAGTTCTAAACCTATCGGAGCCTTAACTAACAATTTCTTGTAATATATCAGTTAAAATTAGTTTCACATCTATATTAATCGTAATATTGCAATAAACAATTTAATAATGGGTTTAACGAAGACTGAAATATTCACTGAAGAACAAAATAAATTGGCTTCAATCGCTAAAGTGCTAGCGCATCCAGCTCGAATTGCAATTCTTGAAGCTTTAATTAAATCTAAAAAATGCATCTGTGGAGATCTTGTTACAGAAATTGGTTTAGCACAAGCAACTATTTCACAGCACTTGAAAGAATTAAAAAATGCTGAACTCATAAAAGGATCTATTTCGGGAACTAGTATGTGCTATTGCATCAATGAAGAAAAATGGAATAGCTTTCAAGAAACATTTCGTCAATTCTTTAACCAGCCGATAGAAATGGAAGAAAATCCAAATCAAAATTGTTGTTAACTAAAATTTAAAAACTATGTTATTATCTGAATTTAAAAATGCCTTGTCATCTATTGAAGAATTAACGTTTGTATTACCAGATGGTAAAACAGTTCCTTCTCATTTTCACTTGACAGAAATAGGAGAAGTATCAAAACATTTCATCGATTGTGGTGGAGTTGAACGCTTAGAAAAAGTAGTCAACTTTCAATTATGGGAAGCAAACGATGTGGATCACCGATTAGCACCAAAAAAATGCATGGATATTATTCAACTCTCTGAAAAAGTATTAGGGATTGGTGACATAGAAATCGAAGTGGAATACCAAAGTGCTACGATTGGGAAATATGGATTAGCATTAGAAAATAATCGTTTCTTGCTAACACCTAAATTCACCAATTGTTTGGCGAAAGATAAATGTGGGATTCCAGAAGAAAAGTTGAAAGTGAATGAGTGTACTCCAGGTGGAGGATGTTGTTAAATTAAGGAAGTTAAAATGTTTAAAGCAGTAAAAGATATTCTAGTATTGTGTACTGGAAACAGTTGTAGAAGTCAGATGGCTGAGGGTTATTTGAAACACTTTGCAGAACATAAAGCAAACATTTATAGTGCAGGTATCGAAACACATGGTGTAAACCCTACCGCAATTAAAGTAATGGCTGAAGATGGAATTGATATCTCTAATCAAACTTCTAATAATGTAAATGAATATTTAGAGGTAGATTTCGATTTAATTCTAACGGTTTGTAACCATGCGGAAGAGAATTGTCCTTACTTCCCATCAAAAGCTTTGCGTTTTCATTATAATTTTCCCGACCCTTCAAAATCAACAGGAACGGAAGAAGAAGTCTTGAATGAATTTAGGGAAGTGAGAGATCAGATAAAAGCTTATACAGAACGGTTTTTGAGGGTCCATTTGCATTCCAACAAACGAGGATTCGATAATTATAATAAATAACCCATGAAAAAGTTAGGCTTTCTAGACCGATTTTTAACCCTTTGGATTTTTATCGCCATGTTGATTGGTGTTTTTATCGGATACCTTCAGCCAAATTTGTCGGATTCCATGCAAAGCTTGTCGCATGGAACAACAAATATTCCACTTGCTATTGGTTTAATCATCATGATGTATCCTCCCTTAGCGAAGGTTAATTATAAAAAGATCCCTGCCGTTTTTAAGAACTATAAATTGGTGCTTTTATCCCTGAGTATAACTTGGATTTTAGCACCTTTTTTCATGTTTGTGTTAGCCAATTTATTTTTGCACGATTTCCCAGAATACCGAACAGGACTAATATTAATTGGAATTGCTCCTTGCATTGCCATGGTAATTGTTTGGAACGAATTAGCTGGTGGTAATCGAGAATACATTGCTGGGTTAATCGGAGTAAATAGTTTACTACAAGTTTTCTTTTACGCTGGGTATGCTTATTTCTATTTAACATTTTTCCCGACTATTTTTGGGATGAAAAGTTTGGTGATAGATATTGAAATGGCACAGATTGCCAAAACAGTCTTCTTATACCTTGGAGTTCCATTTTTATTAGGATTTTTAAGTAGAATGATCTTTATCCGAATAAAAGGAGAAGAATGGTATGAGCAAAAATTTATTCCTTTCATTTCCCCTTTAACATTGATCGCTTTATTGTTTACTATCGTTTTTATGTTTAGCTTAAAAGGAGCATTAATTGTTGAAATACCACTTGATGCGGTGAGAATTTCAATTCCTTTGATAATCTATTTTACTTCAATGTTTATCTTAACATTCTACTCTTCCAAGAGGTTAAAAGCGAAGTACGATACAAACATCGCTTTATCCTTTACTGCGACAGGAAATAATTTTGAGTTGGCGATAGCTGTTGCCATTGGTGTATTTGGAATAAATAGTGGAGAGGCATTTGCGGGGGTTATTGGTCCATTAATAGAAGTACCTGCTTTGATCTTGTTGGTGAAACTAGCTTACTGGTTTAAGAAAAAGTATTATTGATTATTTGAGTTAAAAATATTAATAATTTCTTTCATTCGAAAGCTTTACTTTCTCTCTCTTTTCAGCTAAAAAAAGTATTCAGGATAATAAAAATCAATATTTATAGCTTTAATTTTGTCAACCCTATCTTTCTATACAATTTCGTTTTTCCATAATGAAACGATTGTGAACTATAAATTCCTTTTCCACCAGAAAAATAATAAGCGGTAAAACAAGCGATGGAAATATACAAAGAGCTTTCTATACCAAATAATTCATACCCCATCAAGATACAAGCGATTGGAGTATTTGCTGCACCCGCAAAAACTGCTAAAAACCCCATACCTGATAATAAACTTAAAGGTAATGGCACAAACCAAATTAAAGCATTTCCTAGTGTTGCTCCGATAAAGAATAAAGGAGTAACTTCTCCCCCTTTAAAGCCTGCTCCTAGAGTAAAAGCTGTAAATAAAAGTTTTATAATGAAATCATAAGGCAACATTTGCTGTTCAAAGGATGCAACAATGGAAGGAATACCCAAACCTATGTATTTTGTTGTCCCTAGCAATATTACTGCAAGCGCAACTACTATCCCCCCAATAAAAGGTCGAAAAGGAGCATATTTAATGTACTTCTTAAAAGAAGTGGAAAAGAAATGAGTTGACCTTGAGAATGTCATTGCAACCATACCAGAAATAATACCAACAAGAATTGCCCAAAAAGTATGATTTATTGAAATATTTGGCACTTCAAATATGGTATAATTCGTATGTCCGACACCCCAAACGGTACAAAAATAATCAGATAAAAAAGCAGTAGCAATACATGGAATAATAGCAAGGAATCTCTTTTTTCCTAACAATAAAACTTCAAAAGCAAAAATAAAACCAGCTAAAGGAGTTCCAAAAACAGCAGCAAAACCTCCACTTATTCCAATTGCAATCACCATTTTTCGCTCGAAATCGGTTAATCCAAAAATAGACGTAAATTGATCTGAAATTGCACCTCCCATCTGAACTGCGGTTCCTTCTCTTCCAGCAGAACCACCAAAAAGATGCGTTAATATTGTTCCAAGGACAACCATAGGAGCCATTCTAAAAGGAATTCTTTTCGAAGGTTTTTTGACCTCCTCAATCAAAAGGTTATTCCCTCCAACTACAGAAACTCCATATTGATGATAAAAGTAGCCAATGATTAAACCAGCAATCGGTAGTAAATAGATTAACCAAGAGTTTGACTCTCTGGTATCAGTAGCCCAATGTAAACCCGATAAAAACAAAGCAGAACCAGTACCAATTAAAGCACTTACAACAAAAGAGATAATACCCCATTTTAAAAGGTAAGCCCCTAAAGGATAACGTTCTGTTTTTTGAAAAAAAGATTTTAAGTTCAAAAAGGGTATTTTTTATATTTACAACAAAAATAGGAAAATTGAGAGAATTTAAATTTAGTGAGTCAAATCAAACTAAACATTGATTAATATCATAACTTATAGAAAGGAAAGGGCCTACATTTGAATTAAATCAAAATGAAAAAATATGAACACGATAATTGTACCTACCGACTTTTCTAAAAATGCTAATAATGCATTAACTTTTGCAATTGCAATTGCGAAAAAAAATGAAAGTAAAATTGTTGTTCTTCATACTAACCATTACGATATGGTTCCTTCAACAATACCACCAGAACTTGAATTAGAACAATTTAAACAACTTCAAAAAGATACAAAAGGAAAGCTACTTGAAATTCAAAAAGAAGTATTAGCAAAAGGAGTTGATTGTAAAATAGCTTTGGAGATAGGTCCATTAAACGATGTTTTAGATGAAATTTCATCACGCAAAAGAGCAAAGTTAATTGTGATGGGAACTCAAGGAGCATCTGGTTTAAAAGAAACATTTTTAGGTAGCAATACTGGAAATGCCATTAACCATACTAAAACTCCAATTCTAGCAATCCCTGAAAGTTATTCTTTTAATGATTTTGAAAAAGTAGTTTTTACCACCAACTACGAAAGAAGAAGTGCAATGGACTTCAAACACCTCGTTCAAATGATAGAACTTTTTAGATCAAATATTAAGATTTTACATATTGCAAATGGTGATTTAAGCTATGCTGAAGAAGAAAAATTATTAACTTCTTTTGAAAATGAAATGAAAGAGAAATACCCTTCCGTAAATATTTCAAGTCAATTAATGTATGGAGAAGAAACAGAAAATATAATGACTGATTTCATCAAAAGGGAACACGTTAATTTAGTTTGCTTTACTACAAAACATAGAAGTTTATTAGAACGTATCTTTGGTAAACCAAGTGTTACTAAGAAAATGATTTACCATTCTTCAATTCCAATTTTAGCATTTCCCCATTAAAAATAAGCTCCAAAAATCTTGATAACTTTTACACTATCTCTGATTTAGAGAAAGGCTTTTCGCAACGAGTTTCTTATCTTAGCATTCGAATTTTGAAAGAATGATTGTTTGTATTGCGGAAAAACCGAGTGTTGCTAAAGATATTGCCGAAGTATTAGGTGCTAAACAACGCTTAGATGGTTATTATGAAGGAAATGGTTACCAAGTTACTTGGACTTTTGGTCATTTTTGTACCCTTAAAGAACCGCACGATTATGACATGAAATGGAAATATTGGCGACTGGAAGAATTGCCTGTAATTCCTCAAAATTTTGGCATAAAAGTAATTGAAAACGATGGGGTAAGAAAACAATTCTCTCTCATTGAAAAACTTCTTGCCAACTGTACAGAAGTAGTAAATTGCGGGGATGCTGGACAAGAGGGTGAATTGATCCAAAGATGGGTATTATTAAAAGCAAAATGTAAAGCTCCTGTAAAACGTTTATGGATTTCCTCTTTAACCGAAGAAGCAATTCGAGAAGGTTTTAAGAACCTTAAAGAAGCTTCAAAATATGACAGATTATATGCTGCAGGAAGTGCCAGAGCAATTGGAGACTGGTTGTTAGGTATCAATGCTACTCGTTTGTTTACCGTAAAATTTGGAAAAGGTAAGTCTACTTATTCTATTGGAAGGGTTCAAACTCCTACTCTAGCAATGATGGTGAACCGTCATAAAGAAATTGAAGCCTTTAGAGTAGAGGAATATTGGGAACTAAAAACAAAATATAGAGAAACAGAATTTCATTGCCAGATTGACCGTTTAACTTCAGAAGGTAAAGCTAAAAAAGGATTAGAATATTTAAAACAACATCCCTTTGAAGTTACTTCTTTCGAACAAAAAGAAGGAAAAGAGGGAAATCCAAGATTATTTGATTTAACAGCGTTACAAGTAGAAGCAAATAAGAAGTTTGGTTTCTCTGCCGATGATACCCTAAAGTTGATTCAAAATTTATACGAGAAAAAATTAACAACCTACCCTCGTGTAGATACAACCTATTTATCTGAAGATATTCATCCAAAAGTTCCTTCCATTTTAAAAGGAATGCAATATTACTCTCGTTTTACTGCTTCGTTATTGGATAAACCAATCCCAAAATCGAAAGCAGTATTTGACGATAAAAAGGTAACTGATCACCATGCCATTATCCCTACAGGAGTAAATCCATCTGGTATTACACCAGCAGAACAACAAATCTATGATTTGGTAGCAAGAAGGTTTATTGCTGTATTTTACCCAGAATGTAAAGTTTCTAACACAACTGTTTTAGGTAAAGTAGATAAACTTGAATTTAAAGCAACTGGTAAACAAATTTTAGATTTAGGCTGGCGAATCATATACGAAGATCAGAAAGATAAAAAAGAGGCGAAAAATTCAAAAGAAAACGAAGAGAAGGTTATGCCTCATTTTGAAAAAGGAGAATCTGGCTCACACGAACCATTAATTCACCAAGGAAAAACTTCTCCTCCAAAAGCATACACAGAAGCAACACTTCTCCGAGCAATGGAAACTGCTGGAAAAAACGTTGAAGATGAAGAGTTAAGAGAATTGATGAAAGACCAAGGGATTGGAAGACCATCTACTCGAGCGAATATTATTGAAACGCTTTTCAGAAGAAAATATATTGAACGAAAACGTAAAAATTTAACCCCTACCCCAACTGGAGTAGCTTTAATCGATACCATTCAAAATGAACTGTTAAAAAGTGCTGAATTGACAGGAGATTGGGAACGAAAATTACGTTTGATTGAAAAAGGAGAATACGAATTAGATGTATTCAAAGGAGAGCTCATTCAAATGGTGAGAGACTTAACAGAAGAAGTGATTTTCAACACCAACCATAGAGCGATTCAAATTGCTGAAATAGCAGAAAAAACTCCAGTTAAAAAAGAGAAGAAACCTAGAAAGCCTAAGGAAAAAATTATTTTGGAAAACCTAGATTGTCCAAAATGTAAAACTGCTAAACTCATGAAAGGAAAAGCTGCTTTGGGTTGTTCTAATTTCAAAGTTTGTGGGTTCAAAGTTCCTTTTGAATTAATGGGTAAAAAACTTACTGAAAATCAATTAGGAGACTTAATTACAAAAGGGAAAACTACGACGATTAAAGGAATTTCTCATCCTTCATCCGCTGAAAAGATAAGTGGTAAGTTTATTTTAAACAAAGGTTTTAATGTTGAATTTGAGAATTAATTTTCACTTCCATTGTTATTCTACATCTTGCAAGTTGAAAACCATACATCGTAATACGTAATAACGATAGGATTTTCTCCCATAGAATCCAAAAATAACTATCTTTGCACTTTGAAATATTGATATGTCTGATACTCGTTATAATTTAAGAGGCGTTTCTGCCGGAAAAGAAGATGTGCATAATGCCATTAAAAATGTAGATAAGGGTTTATTCCCACAAGCATTCTGTAAAATTGTTCCTGATACTTTAACTGGAGATAAAGATCACTGTATTGTTATGCACGCTGATGGCGCTGGTACAAAATCATCTTTAGCATATATGTATTGGAAAAAAACAGGTGATTTATCTGTTTGGAAAGGGATTGCTCAAGATGCATTAATCATGAATATCGATGATTTATTGTGCGTTGGAGCTACAGACAATATCCTTTTATCTTCTACCATAGGAAGAAATAAAAACCTTGTTCCAGGAGAAGTAATTTCAGAAATTATTAATGGAACTGAAGAGCTTTTAGAAGATTTGAGAAAAGAAGGAATTGGGATTCAATCTACTGGAGGTGAAACTGCAGATGTTGGAGATTTAGTTCGAACAATCATTGTTGACTCAACGGTTGTTTGTAGAATGAAACGTTCCGATGTTATTTCAAATCACAACATCAAACCAGGAAACGTTATCGTTGGCCTATCTTCTTTTGGTCAGGCTACTTACGAAAAAGAATACAACGGTGGAATGGGAAGTAATGGTTTAACTTCTGCTCGTCACGATGTTTTCTCAAAAGCATTAGCAACTGATTTCCCTGAAAGTTTTGACCCAAGTGTACCAGAAGATTTAGTTTATTCTGGATCTAAAGCTTTAACTGATGAAGTGGAAGGTTCTCCTATTAATGCAGGTAAACTAGTTTTATCACCAACGAGAACTTACGGTCCGGTGATTAAAAAAATATTAGATAAACACAGAAATGATATTGATGGAATGGTTCACTGTAGTGGTGGAGCACAAACAAAAGTATTACACTTTGTAGAAAATGTTCATGTCATTAAAGACAACCTATTTCCTATTCCTCCGCTTTTCAAATTGATTCAAGAAGAATCTAAAACGGATTGGAAAGAGATGTATAAAGTCTTTAACATGGGGCATAGAATGGAAATATACGTTCCTGAAGAAGTTGCATCTTCAATTATTGAAATATCTAAATCTTTTAACATCGACGCTCAGATAATTGGTCGTGTAGAAGAACAAGATGGAAAGAAGTTAACGATAAACTCGGAATACGGGACATTCGAATACTAACATTCAGATACTTAGACTCTAGATTATAGACACAAGAGTAACTCAATAAAGGTAATAAAGGTAAAATATTTAGATAGAACATAACAATTGATTGAAGAAGAATAGAAAAATCTAATCTCTAGCTTCTAAAATCTAAAATCTAAAAAAATGGAAGATTTATTAAAAAAACTGGAGGCAATTAACTATCGTTTTATCGAAGTAGGAAACTTAATTGTGGATCCTGAGATTATCTCCGACATGGCTCGTTATGTAAAACTGAATAAAGAGTACCGTGATTTAGAAGAAATCGTTCAAGTATATAAAGTATATAAAGATATTTGCGACAACCTTAAAAGTTCAAAAGACCTATTAGCTGCAGAAACAGATCCCGAGATGAGGGAAATGGCGAAAATGGAAATTGATGAGTTAGAAGGTAAGAAGCCAGAAATCGAAGAAGAAATTAAAGTCCTATTAATCCCTAAAGATCCCGAAGATGATAAGAATGCTATCATGGAATTTAGAGCTGGAACAGGTGGGGATGAAGCTTGTATTTTTGTAGAAGATATCTACAGAATGTACACTATGTACTTTAAAGAAAAAGGATGGAAAGCTGAAGTTTTAAATTCATCCGAAGGAACAACCAAAGGCTATAAAGAAATCTCTTTAAGTGTAGAAGGAGAAGGAATATTTGGGATGTTAAAATTTGAATCTGGTGTTCACCGTGTACAACGTGTTCCAGAAACAGAATCTCAAGGTAGAGTTCATACATCTGCAATCACTGTAGCTGTCCTTCCAGAGGCAGAAGAAGTAGATTTTGAATTGGACATGGGAGATGTTCGTAAAGATACTTTTAGAGCATCTGGAGCTGGTGGTCAGCACGTAAATAAAACAGAATCGGCTATTCGTTTAACACATATTCCAACAGGAGTTGTAGTGGAATGTCAAGATGGTCGTTCTCAACATAAGAATTTAGCACAAGCAATCTCTGTATTACGTTCTCGTTTGTACCAAGCCGAATTAGATCGCATACATGAAGAAAGAGCTGCTCATCGAAAAACTTTGGTTTCAACTGGTGACAGATCCGCTAAAATTAGGACGTATAACTACCCTCAAGGTAGAATTACGGACCATAGAATTGGTAAAACGATTTATAACCTAGCTGCGTTCATGAATGGAGACATTCAAGACATGATTGATTCTTTAAAAATGGCGGAAAATGCTGAAAAGATGAAAAATGAATCTGCTCTATAATTTATTCCATAAAGATTAGCTAAGAACTTTATCGTTATAAATTTCTAAAATATCTTTTTTGTACTTTTTACCAAATTTTGAAAGTACCCAAATCTGAAACATTGTTTTTTCTTTTGGGTGAATCCAATTTAATGACTTGGCAAGCTCTTTTCTAAAAAGAGACCTATCAAAACTTACTTTACTTAAAATTTTCTTACTTAACTCTAACATTGTTTGATTATTTTTCATTTGACTCTAAACTAATAAATTTTCAAATGAGAATCGTATAATCATTGTTAAGAAAAGTTAATCGTCAATTTCTGTTTCCACCGTGAATTCAAAAACTGAACCTTTACCAAATTCACTTGAAACCGTTATGGTTGAATTCATTTTAAAAGCTAACTTTCTGGATAAGGGATACCTCAAATTATGTTCACTATACAGGTTTCCTAAATCAGAAGAAGTTGATTGACCCTCATAATTAGTAAGCGAAAAATATTGAAAACAATTTGGGAAGTTTACCATCATGTTTATCGTTAAGACACTAAACTCTCTTGTATCATAATAACCATTGAAATCTATAAAGCCAGTGTTTTTGTCTACTTTTTGTTGTTGACTTACTGCTAAATTAACAATAAAGATTAAACAAAAATATAGCGTAAACAGTTTCATCAATTATTTAAAAAGCTATTAAGATATGAAAAATAACGCAATAAGTAAGACAAAAATGTTCAGGTAATTAAAAAAGGCAAACCATACGATTTGCCTTTCAATTCTAAAGTTATTTTTTCTTATAATCCTAATAGAACTGCTTGTGGGTCTTTACTTCCAAAGATCATTCTTTCTGGATTTTCTAACATTTCTTTTACTTTCACTAAGAAACTAACGGATTCTTTACCATCAATAATTCTATGGTCGTATGAAAGCGCTAAATACATGATTGGCCTAATTTCAACCTTCCCATTAATCGCAACTGGTCGCTCAACAATGTTATGCATTCCTAAAATTGCTGACTGAGGAGGGTTAATTATCGGTGTAGATAACATTGAACCAAATACACCACCATTTGTTATCGTAAATGTACCACCAGTCATTTCGTCTGGAGTAATTTTTCCGTCTCTAGCTTTAACTGCTAAACGTTTAATTTCACGTTCGATTTCAGCTAAACTCATTTGTTCTGCATTTCTAACAACAGGAACCATTAGTCCTTTTGGAGAAGAAACAGCAACACCTATATCTGCATAATCATGAAAAACAACTTCTTTTCCATCGATCATTCCATTTACAGCTGGGTATAAATTTAATGCTTCAGTTACCGCTTTTGTAAAAAAGGACATAAAACCTAAGTTTACTTCATGGTGTTTTGCAAATGCTTCTTTGTATTTCTTTCTTAAGTCCATAATAGGCTTCATATCCACCTCGTTAAACGTCGTTAACATTGCTGTTTCTTGTTTAACAGAAACTAAACGTTCAGCAATCTTACGACGCATCATAGACATTTTCTCTCTATTTTGCTCTCTCGTACCGCCCCAACCTTGAGCAGCATCTGCTGGGAAACCAGCAGCCATTGCAGCAACTACATCTTGCTTAGTGATACGCCCATCTTTACCTGTAGAAGGAACTTTACTAGGATTAACTCCATTCTCAGCCATTATTTTAGCCGCAGCAACAGAAGGTGTTCCACTAGCATAAGTAGCACTCTTCTCGTTTACTGGATTTGGAGAAGGAACAACTGTTTTTTCTGCTACAGGAGCAGAAGCAACTTTCTCTTCTTTCACTTCTTCTTTTGGAGCTGGTGCACTTCCAGCTGGTCTTTCTGCAGAAGTGTCGATATGACAAACAACTGCACCAACTGCTACTGCATCCCCCTCTTCAGCTTTTAAAGTAATGATTCCACTTTCTTCAGCAGGAAGTTCTAATGTTGCTTTATCAGAATCTACTTCTGCTATCGCTTGATCTTTTTCAACATAATCACCATCTGCTACTAGCCATTGTGCAATTTCAACTTCTGAAATCGATTCACCTGGACTTGGAACTTTCATTTCTAATACTGACATATCTTGTAATTTTATAATTCTAATTTCTAATTTTTTACTTCCACTTTTGCAAACTTGAAAAGTTCATCAAATAAAACATTCAAACGTTTTTTATGTAATTGTGACGAACCTTCCGCTGATGCAGCAGAAGCTTGTCTACAAACACCAACGATTGGTAAATGTCTTAATTGCATTGCAAAGTATGTCCATGCTCCCATATTAGTAGGTTCTTCTTGTGCCCATAATATATTTTTAGCATTGGTATATTTAGCTAAAATTGCATCTATTTGATTTTGTGGGAAAGGGTATAATTGCTCAACACGAACAAACGCCATATTTTCAACTCCCATCTCTTTTGCTTTCGCTTTCATCTCGTAATAAAACTTACCTGAACAGAAAACAACTGTATCCACATTTGCAACATTTGCAACTGTATCGTCTAACACTTCCTGGAATGATCCTGTAGCCATTTCATCAAGAGTAGATACTGCTTCAGGATGACGCAATAACATTTTAGGAGAGAAAACAACTAACGGTTTTCTGAACTCTCTTTTTAATTGTCTTCTAAGGACATGGAAGTGATTTGCTGGTGTTGAAGTGTTTACAACTTGTATGTTTTCATCAGCACACTGCACTAAGAAACGTTCTAAACGTGCACTAGAATGCTCCGCTCCTTGACCTTCATAACCATGAGGCAACAACATAACTAAACCACTTTGAGTAGCCCATTTATCTTCCCCAGCCGTTATAAATTGATCAACCATAATTTGGGCTCCATTGAAAAAGTCTCCAAACTGTGCTTCCCAAATAGTCAACCCATTTGGTGTAGCTAATGAATAACCATATTCGAAACCTAAAACACCATATTCAGATAAAAGTGAATTATAGATAGAAAATTCAGCTTGGTTATCGTTCAATAAGTTTAAAGTGGTGATTTCTTCTTCTGTATCTTCTGTTTTTACGACAGCATGACGGTGAGAAAAAGTTCCACGTTCCACATCTTGTCCAGAAATACGTACTGGATGACCTTCGTCTAAAAGAGTGGCATAAGCCAACATTTCTGCGGAACCCCAATCTAATTTATCTCCTTTAATCGCATTCATACGATCTTTAAAGATTTTAGCTATTTTACGGAAGTATTTTTTCCCTTCTGGAAGTGTCGCTAATTTTTCTCCTAATTCTAGTAACTTACTTTTAGAAACACCAGTGTCTGGAGAATTTACAAAATCTTCAAGAGTACTATGTCTAAACCCTTTCCAAGTTGAACTTAAAAAGTCATAAACCAATGCTTTTTCATTTTTGCGAGAAATTTCATATTCCTCATCTAAGTAAGCATTAAATTTTTGCTCTAACTCTTTTGCTTGATCCTTCGATAAAACACCTTCCGACTCTAACTGTTGGAAATATATGTCTTTTGGATTAGGATGCTTTGCTATAAGGTTATATAAATTTGGCTGAGTAAACTTTGGTTCATCTCCTTCATTATGACCATACTTACGGTAACATAATAAATCAATGAAAACATCCTCATTAAAACGCTGACGGTATTCCATTGCGATTTCCATCGTTTGAACTACAGCTTCAATATCGTCTCCATTAACATGGAAAACAGGACATAAAGTAGTTTTTGCAACATCTGTACAATAAGTAGAAGACCTTGCATCTAAATAATTCGTTGTGAAACCAACTTGGTTATTTACAACAATATGAATTGTTCCACCAGCTCTATAACCATCTAACTGCGCCATTTGAATTACTTCATAAACGACACCTTGACCAGCTATAGCAGCATCACCGTGAATCATTACTGGACAAATTTTCTTTTCGTCCTTTAAAATATTATCGATTTTCGCACGAGAAATCCCTAAAACAACAGGATCTACTGCTTCTAAGTGAGACGGATTTGGTGAAAGAGTTAAACCTACTTTTTTACCATTTTTCAACTCAACATTTGAAGTATAACCTTGGTGATACTTAACATCTCCATCAAAAGTGTAAGAAATATCAAATTCTTTCCCTTCGAACTCAGAAAAAATATCTTTCGGACGTTTTTCAAATATATTAATCAATGTATTTAAACGACCACGATGAGCCATTCCCATTGTAAAATATTCAACTCCTAAGTCAGAACCTTTATTAATTAAAGTATCTAATGCAGGAATTAATGCCTCTCCACCTTCAATAGAAAAACGTTTCTGTCCTACAAATTTTTTCCCTAAGTAAGATTCAAAATTGGTAGCTTGATTTAATTTTTTATAAATTTCAATCTTTTTCTCTGCGTTAAAGACAGGTCTATTTTTCAGCTCAATTTTTTCAATTAGCCAATTTAAACGTTCTGGTTCTCTAATGTAGATATACTCAATACCAATAGATTCACAATATGTCTCCTCTAAATGAGCGATTATATCTCTTAATTTAGCAGCTCCTACTCCAACTTCATTCCCAGCTTGAAAAACAGTATCTAAATCTCCATTGTCTAACCCAAAATTCTCTAAGGCTAAAGTTGGTGAATACTGTCTTCTATCTCTAACAGGATTTGTTTTTGTAAACAAATGTCCTCTAGTTCTGTAACCAGTAATTAAATTGATTACTTTGAATTCTTTTTGAAAACTTTCTGGGACTTCTCCACCTTCTTCGTAGTTTGTTCTAGCAAAGTCAAATCCTTCAAAAAATTTCTTCCAGCCTATATCGACACTTTCAGGATCTTGTTGATATGCCTTATACAAATGGTCAATCGCTGTGACATCTGCATTACCTACGTATGTTACTTTATCCATATCTTAATTGTACACAATAATGGTTAACAAAGTTAGACATTTCTATGGTTCTACACGATGAATTATTCGTTTTTTTAAGAGTTAGTCGTTGAATAATAACAAATTTTAGCATTAAACCCGTAATAAATAACAGTTAAGAATTCGTTAATAAAGCTATACATGATAAGAAACTACAGTTTTTATTATCTTTGTTTAAAAAATTACCAATGCGTTTTGAACTAACAAAAGAATTTCTTGAAGACTTAAGACAAGCGATTGAAAGTCAAAATAACGATTGGATAATTGAACATATCCACGACCTTCACTTTGCTGATATTGCTGATTTACTGGATCAATTAAACAATGAAGAAGCAAAATATGTCTATTTCCAGCTAACAGAAAATGTTCAGGCGGATGTTTTAATGGAATTAGATGAAGATGTTAGGGATCGATTTTTAAAATCACTTTCTTCTAAAGAAATAGCAGGTCAATTAGAGAACTTAGATTCGGATGATGCTGCAGATATCTTAGGTGACTTATCCGATAAAGAGATTCACGATGTTATCTCCCAAATGGATGACAATGAAGCTGCAGAGGATATTGTTGAACTTCTGAATTACGATGAAAATACAGCTGGTGGTTTAATGCAAAAAGAATTTATTCAAGCTAAAATGGACTGGCCTGTAAGTAGGTGTTTGGTTGAACTTCGTCGTCAAGCTGAAAATGTCGAGAAAGTGTATTCAATCTATGTGGTCGATGATTTAAATAGGTTAGTCGGACTTCTATCTCTTAAAAGATTACTTTTTGCTAATTTAAAAACTCAAATTAGAGAGCTTTTCACTAGTAAAAATGTTATCTCCGTCAAGACTTCGGATGCTAATGAAGACGTTGCTCACATAATGGATAAATACGATTTGGTTGCAATTCCGGTTGTCGATTATCAAAACAAATTAGTTGGAAGAATTACTTTTGATGACGTTGTAGATATCATCAAAGAAGAAGCGGATAAAGATTTCCAAATGGCATCTGGTATCTCGGATAGAATTGAATCTTCTTCCAGTGTTTGGCACATTTCAAGAGCACGTTTACCTTGGTTATTAATCGGAATGATTGGTGGAATTTTTGCCGCAAATGTTATTGCAGGATTTACGGATCAAATTAGCCATATTCCAACTCTAGCATTGTTTATTCCATTAATCACTGCAATGGGTGGAAATGTTGGAGTACAATCTTCTGCAATCGTTGTGCAATCCCTTGCAAAAGGGAACGATCAATTCGATAATATTTTAAAAAAAATAGGAAAAGAATTTTCTGTTGGCTTACTGAATGGAGCCTTTCTTGCTTTAATAATTTATGGCATCGCTTCTTTCTTTGGAAATACAACTTTAGGTTTAGTCGTAAGTACTTCTTTATTTGTCGTTATCATATTTGCAGGGATTTTCGGAACTCTAATCCCTTTGCTTTTAAACAAATACAAGATTGATCCAGCATTAGCTACTGGACCATTCGTAACTACTTTAAATGATGTATTAGGTTTGTTTATCTACTTCACGGTTGGTGTTCTTCTGTACCACGTCTAAAGTTAAAACACTATAATTTCTCATAAACTATGCGTATTCTTTTTTTAGATGAAGTTCATCCTATTTTATCCGAAAGACTTATTAAAGCAGGTCATACATGCATACAAGCAACTCAGAGTTCTTTAGAAGAAACTAAAAAAGCAGTTGTCAATGCAGATGGGATTGTAATAAGGGCAAGGTTTAGGTTGGATGAGGATATATTACAACATGCCAAGCAACTAAAATTTATTGCACGATCTGGTGCTGGAATGGAAAACATTGATGCTAACTACTGTAAATCAAGAAACATTCAATTATATAATGCTCCTGAAGGAAATAGAAATGCTGTTGGAGAGCATGCACTTGGAATGTTATTGTCTCTTTTAAACCACCTAAATAAAGGGGATAAAGAAGTTCGGTCAGGAAAGTGGGATAGAGAAGGTAATCGTGGAGAAGAGCTTGATGGAAAAACAGTTGGTATTATTGGTTTTGGTAATAATGGTCGAGCTTTTGCTAAAAAATTAAGAGGATTTGAAGTTAACGTTTTAGCTTACGATAAATACAAGACAAATTTTGGAAATGAATTCGTTCAAGAGGCTAGACTAGAAGATATTTATAAAAATGCAGATATCGTTAGTTTTCACATTCCACAAAATGAAGAGACTATTTTTATGGGAAATACTAGCTTTTTTGACCACTTTTTAAAACCAATTATCTTACTTAATCTTTCTCGTGGAAAAATAATTGAAACAAAAGCTTTAGTTGATGCGTTAAAGAATAGTAAGGTAAAAGCTGCTGGATTAGATGTCTTAGAATATGAGAAGTCGAGTTTTGAATCGTTTTTTGAGCAAGAAATCCCACCAGCTTTCCAGTATTTATTATCTGCTGAAAACGTTATTCTTTCTCCTCATGTTGGAGGATGGACAAAAGAAAGTTATTTTAAGTTAAGTGATGTATTAGCAGACAAAATTTTAAAGGATTAAAGCATACAGATGAAACAACTAATTCTCATATTTTCAATTATATTTTCGTTTTTTACGTTCTCTCAAGAGTCCTCATTTTATCAAAAAACAAAAGAAACGTTTTACAAACATGAAAATCGTTTAAAAGAAGTAAAATACAAAAAAGCAAAATTTGTACTTCGAGAAAGCCTCGGGAAAGATAGTGTTTTGAAACAAGAATTTGTAAACCTCAAAAATGATCAACTTCTTACTAGAGAATTTTATAAAAATGACATTCCTGTTAGAGTATGGACAGGTTACAATGAGCTAGGTAAAGTAAATCAAGCCAGAGATTTTTCAAAAGTTAAATACATTAAAGCAATTGAAGGTTCACCAATTTGGAACAACATAAAAACATATGTTTCTGATTCACTAGGAAACTTTAAACAACCTGCTTATGGCCAAAACGAAGAAGAAGTATATCAATTCATTGCAAATAGCATTCAATATCCAAAAGAAGCAGTAAAAAGAAAAATTGCAGGAAGGGTTTTTATACGGATTTATATTGATAAAGATGGAAATGTTAAACCTCACTCCATCGAAAAAGGTTCGCACCCCTATTTGGATTATGAAGCTTGGGAAGTTATTGAAAAACTATCCAAATGGAAGCCTGCAGAATACAAAGGAGAAAAAGTTGATTTCATCTATGTTATGCCGATTTCATTTACCTTAAGGTAATCTCAAAATAATTAAATCCTTTGTGTTAACTTTACCAAACATTGAAAAAATAATTAAATGAAATATCTCGTTTTAATCTTACTTTTCTTTTTTAGTATTTATTCTCAAGCCCAACGAAACCTTACTCCTAGAAGTGGATCTAAAAGAGGCTCCGTATTTGGAAAAGTAGATACAAGGGAACTAAAAAACTATGGACTTCAAATTGAAGGAGGGATAACATATTTACGTACAAAAGATAATGAACGAGTTTATCTAGATAATAACGGTAGACCAATTGATTACCTAGTAGATCCAAATGGACTTCCTGGTGTTTTTTTTGATATAGGAACTGCTCATTTTCCAACAAATGAACCACGATTAAACCTTCTAGGGAAAAGAATAATAAGCTACTACGATTGGGGAATAGGTTTTAAACTTTTTGGAGGAGGAGAATCTACAGATGTTAATTACTACTTACCTAATGGTAACTTAATAAATAGCACCGAAGGTTCTGGTTCTTTTTATAATGGTTATGCAACCGGTCGATTTACTATCCATAACAACTACTATTTTTCAAAAAAATTCTATTTAGACAATGGGTTAGGAATAAACTTTGACTACCGTGTATTGTCTGGTAATGAAACTTATAACAACTTTTATGTAGCACAAAAATCACATAATGCTTTTGTAGCACAATTGCATTATGATGTTGGATTAGGGATTAAAATTAAAAGAGGTGCTTATTTGATTCCTGGCATTCAACTTCCAATTTTAGGCATGGCGGAATGGAATGGATTTAAACCTTCTTTGGATTGGTTTTCTTCTAATTATAGACCTATCCTATTTAAAATAAAATACATCTACTTGTTTGAAATAAAACGTACTTCGACTAGCTGTAGAGATGCTGGTTCGGAAGAAGATAAGAAAAGAAATACAGAGTTTTTACAAGGAAATTAATACTATCATGCGTAAAATATATCATTTAAGTTCGTGTTCAACTTGTCAAAAGATAATTAAAGAAATTAACCCTGACTCATCTGTAGAACTGCAAGATATTAAACAAGAAAATATCGATTCTGAAACATTGGATTGGATAAAAGAAAAAGTAGGTTCGTACGAAGCTTTGTTTTCAAAAAGAGCAATGAAATATCGATCTATGGGGCTAAATGAAATACAACTTTCGGAACAAGACTTTAGAAAATATATCTTAGAAGAATACACTTTTTTGAAACGACCTTTTATGGTTGTAAATGAAGAAGTGTTCATCGGGAACTCCAAAAAGGTAGTTGAAGCTGCAGTAAAAGCTTTTCAAAAATAAGAACGAGCTGAATGCAAATCTCACAAAAGATCAAGGCGCATCTTGCATTATTTTTAGTCAATACATTTTATGGTGCTAGTCATATTATTGCGAAAGGAATAATGCCTGTTTACCTTACACCAAATGTTTTTATCTTTTTTAGAGCAGCTGGAGCCACCATTTTATTTTGGCTAACCTCCTTATTTTTTGTTAGGGAAAAGGTCGAAAAAAAAGACTTGCTTCGACTTGCAATATGTGGTGTTTTTGGAGTTACTGTTAATCAACTTTTCTTTTTTCACGGTTTAAACCTATCATCTTCTATTAATTCTGGAATCATTATGACAGTGAATCCAATGCTTGTAGTTGTACTTTCCTTTTTTATACTTAAAGAAAAAATTACTCCAAATAGAATTTTAGGAATTATCATCGCTTCCATTGGAGCAATACTACTAACACTAGCTGGAGGGACAGGAAAAGGAGACTCAATATTAGGAGATTTATTTTTATTTATAAATGCATTGAGTTACGCTATTTACCTTGTAATAGCTAAACCACTAATGGCAAAATACAAACCATTAACTGTAATTACCTATGTTTTTACTTTTGGTTTATGTTTTATCATGCTCTATCCACCAACACTAACAGAGTTTTTCAAAACCGATTATAGCAACTTTACGATGGAGATAACAGGTAAAATTATTTATGTCATTATTGGTGTCACATTTTTATCTTATCTCTTAACGATGTATGCATTAAAACATTTAAGTGCATCTGTATCTAGTTCATATATTTACTTGCAACCGGTATTAGTTGTGTTTTTTGCATTCTTTTTCAGTGCAATAGGATTTACAGCTGATTATACGAATACTATTACTTTAGAAAAATCTTTATACGCGTTATTAATCTTTGCAGGGGTTTATATTGTGTCTAGAAGTAAGTAATGAAAGAGTTTTCTAAATAAGATAACTAGTGATTAAAATTAATTCTTTACTTTTGCTTGTAGAATACAATGAACGATAGAGAACAAAATATTGCTGTAATCGGAGGAGGTAGTTGGGCTACTGCCTTGGTTAAAATCCTTTGTAATAATATCTCAAAAGTGAATTGGTGGATGAGAAATGACGAAGCAGTCGATCACATCTTAAAATACCAACATAACCCAAATTATCTTCAGTCTGTTGAATTTAACTTAGATAAAATCAATGTCAGTTCTGATTTAAAAGAAATCATTGAGCCTGCTGATATTATCATTATTGCCTCCCCTTCAGCATTTCTAGTGAAAATATTCGAAAATTTCCCAAAAGAATATTTTGAAGATAAAGTGGTCTTTTCCGCTGTTAAAGGTATTATTCCTGAATATAATGCAATTCCTGCACGTTTTATTCATAAAACATTTGGAACACCTTACCATAAAATTGGAATTATCTGTGGACCTTGTCACGCTGAAGAAGTAGCTCTTGAAAGACTTTCGTACCTTACAGTTGCTTGTCAACAAGAGCAAAGTGCTGAATACATGGCTGGAGCATTAGCTTGTAGATATATAAAAACAACTGTTTCTGACGATTTATTTGGAACAGAATTTTCAGCTGTCTTAAAAAATATTTATGCCTTAGCTTCTGGTATTTGTGCTGGTTTAGGTTATGGAGATAACTTTCAAGCAGTTTTGATCTCAAACGCTATACAAGAAATTGAAAACTTTATCGATGAAGTTAGTCCTATTCACCGAGATGTTAAGTCCAGTGCTTATCTAGGTGATTTATTGGTAACTGCTTATTCTAAATTTTCGAGAAATAGAACCTTTGGATTCATGATTGGAAAAGGGTATTCGGTAAAAACAGCTCAATTAGAAATGGATATGATTGCTGAAGGTTATTACGCAACAAAATGCCTAATGGAAATCAACAAGAAGTTTCAAGTTGAATTACCAATTGTTGAGGCAGTTCACAACATCTTATACGAAAAAATATCTCCGTCTATAGAAATGAGAATTTTAACAGATAAATTATCTTAAATTACTCCTATTCAACTTTTTAAGCTGAGTTTATTTGTTATTTCATAAAATTTAGTATCTTATAAGAAAACCATAATTCTTTGATGCTAAAAGCGGGTTTCATATTTATATTAATATTTCTTTTTTACGCCTGTGAAGAAGAAGTAAAGCCAACTGTTGAAACAATTGAAAAATTAGAGTTGACCTTTCCCAAAAAAATGGAATTGTTTTTAGACAAACCTCATCTACTTCATATTGGAATTACTGAAACTGCTGTACCTTATTTTATTAAATATTATAAAGAAAGGGAATTTAAACCAAGATGGGTAGAGGATAGTTCATGGACAAAAGAAGCGATTATCTTAAAGTCTATATTAAACAATAAGGCCCAATTCGGCCTTCCAGAGAAAAGATATGATTTCCTTACGATAGATACAAATAGTATCATTGAATCTGAAGTTGCTTTAACAGCCAAATTAACTTTCCTAATTAATGATTTGAAGAAAGGTGTTTTTTTAAAAGATACTAGCCTCATAAGACCTTGCACAATAGACACTCTATTTCATATTGATTCCTTAGCAAATTTTAATAAAAACGAACCTATTGCTCATCAAATAATAAAAAAAGGACCTACAGATACAAATTATTTAAACTTTGCATTTGCGCTTTATGATTTCACCAAAAAGTATCCAATAGATACTACAACTTATCAAATTGAACCTGAGAAAATAGATACGATAAATAGTCTTTTAGAGACCAAAAAAGCACTTTTTAGTAAAGGTTATATCCAAGATATGAAAATAGACTCTTTGAATTTCCGAAAAACAATAGAAACTTTTCAATATCAAAACAACTTAGTGATAGATGGTAAAATTGGATACAATACTGCTAGAATGTTAAACGAAAGCTCTTCAAATAAAATAGCAAGAGCAGGAATAGTTTTAGATAAATTAAGAACAAAAGAGAAATACGATAGTACATATATTAGAATAAATCTTCCTGAATATATGCTTCGTTATACTTACGATGATACAATCATTAGTCAGCATAGAGTAATCATCGGTAGTACAAAGACTCCTACCCCAACACTGCGATCTGAGATTAAAAAAATTGTTTTATACCCTTATTGGTATGTACCATATTCTATCTCTTCCAAAGAAATCCTGCCACACCTTCAAAAAGATACAGCATACTTGAGGAAACATAACTATAAAGTATTCAAAAGAAAAGAAGAAGTAGATGCTTCAAGTATTAATTGGAAAAAAATTAAAGCCAACAACTTTCCTTTTAACTTAAGACAAGATTTTGGACCTAGTAATAGTTTAGGCTTATTAAAAGTCTACTTCTATAATCCCTTTTGGGTTTATGTTCACGATACTCCAAATAAAAAACTTTTTAATTTGGAAAGACGGGCAATGTCCCATGGATGTATCCGTTGTGACTCAGTTCAGAACTTAGCTAAAAAAATAATTACTAAAGATCGTCAATTCATTGAAGAAAACACCTTGAACTTAGACACCTTATTTTTCCGTAAAGAAAATACCTCTATTTCTTTAGAGAAAAAAATCCCTATCTATATTGAATACGAAACTGTTTTGGCAAAAGAAAAACAAATCATTTTTTTAGAAGACGTATATAAAAGAGAAGAGGAATTCATAAAGGTTTGGAAAGAAAATTGAGCCTATTGAAAATAACTTTAAAATTCAACTTAATTATTAACTAGATATTATTTAAAAACAATAATTTTGTACTCTATATTTTTTAGAAACTAAAATTATTTTTATGATTAAAAAATCATTGCTCATCATTTCATTAATCTTTACAAGTATTCAAGGAACATTTGCTGGGTTAATCGACACTCCATCTGATTCGTCATCTTACACATCAAAAATGTATGTAGGTGCTCATGCTGGATCGTTTGGGTTTGGACTTCAATTTGCGTATCCTTTATCCGATATGATTACATTGAGAGCTACTGGAAGTTACGCACCATCCTTTTCTACTACAATAACTGGAACAGAAGAAGGAGCAGCAACTTCTACAGATTACATTTTTCAAACTGGTGGTGCTGGTATAATAGGTGATTTTTCTTTTTTTCCTAGCAAACCAGGGATAAGACTTTCGGCAGGTGCTTTGTATAATACAACGAAAGCAAATGCAAATAGATCTTACTATTTAGAAAGTGAAGATTTAGATTTAGGTACTTTGAACATGGAATTCACTCCTAAAAGTCAAATAAGCCCTTATTTAGGAGTATCTTTTGGGAATTTAAAAAATTCTAAACGTGTATTTTTTTCTATGGAAATTGGAGCACTTTATCACAGTAGACCGCAGTTAAACTTTTCAGGAGATGGTTATATCGCTCCAACGGCAAACGAAAGTAATACAAGTATTATTGAAAATAACGTAAAAAGTTTTCAGTTCTACCCTTACATGAACATGCAACTAAACTTTAAACTTTAATTGAACTACCATTAATATTATATAAAGATGAAAAAGAATTTATTATTTATCGGATTACTTGCAATTGCAACTCTAGGTTGTAAAAAAATTAATCCAGTTGATGGAGTAGAAAGAATTGTGGATGCCACATTCGCAAAAGCTTCAGTAAGTTTTCAATTTGTAGATGCAAAGACTGGAGAGCAGCTTGATATGGACGGATCAAGAGACATTGAAATCTCAGTTACAGGTAAAAATGAAGCAGATGTAGTAGATAATTTTGGTGGTTCAAAATTTGGTGCTGATTATGGAGTTATGGCAGTAGCTTTAAGAGAAGGGGTTGTTCCAAGTAGAACAAATCAAGTGTTCTTTACTGTACATGCACAAACTGCAGGTTATTTAACTGCAAGTAAAGAAGTTGTGATTCTGCAAGAAGGTCACCAACACATTGTTGTTGAAATGATTAATATTTCTGATGCACCAACAGGATTCTCTGTTACTGAGGATGTAATTACAGCGGTACCAAGTTCTGGAGTTATAGCAAGTGAGTTCACTTTAACTCCAAGTACTTCTTCCACTACTGGAACAACTGCAATGGTAACCATACCAGCAGGAACGAAGTTTATGGATGAAAATTCAAGTGCAGTATCAGGAAATGTAACGGCTACTATTGCTTATTCTAACCCTCAAGAAGAAGGATTTTCTAACCTTTTCCCTGGAAGTTCGGACGTTGCACCATTGTCTGATGGAACGTATGCTTCTTTTAAAACATTAGGGTTAGTTTCTATGGATTTGATGACTTCTTCTAAAGAAATTAAAAAATTTAATACTCCAATTCAAATGACAGTTGAAATTCCAAGTGGATCAACTGATATGGATGGAGTAGCAGTAACTGCAGGAAGCTCTTTTGGAATTTATAGTTATAATGACGAAACTGGAAAATGGACACATGAAGGTGATGAAACAGTAGCATCAAATAATGGTAAATTAGAGGTAACTTTTGATATGGAGCATTTGTCAGCTTGGCAAGTAGCAGGAAGTAAACCTACTGAAGGAAGGTATTATTATAATGAAATTAAATTTACTGGTACATGTCCTGATTATTTAACAACCCAGAATGATATTATAATGCAAATGGTAAGATCTGATGGTTCAAATAGTGCATCTTATGGTAAAATAAATGCATTAATTGATTTAAATAAATCAGTTTTCATTAATTGTATTCATAAAAATAAAGCTAATCTTACAGGAAGAAAATTTATTTGGTATAAAAAGGAAAATCCATCAGTGACAATTGAAGCTAGTGCAGATTATAACCAACCGGTTCAGACAGTTAATTTACCATCATCTTGGTGTCCACAAGTTGATCCAATAGATTTTACGATCAAATTAGAAACAAATTGTCCTGATAGCCCAGAGCGAAAAATCTTACCTCAATGTACAGTTTTCGCGTGGGAAGAAGGAGGAGCAATGGCATTATTAGGTCAAATGACAAATGGAGAGTTAAAAACTAACACTTCTCATTTTGATGCTTCAAAGAAATATGCTCTAATTACTTTCTATCAAAACAAAATAGTTGCTTTAACAGGTACACTTGCAGGTTTTGACTTAGGTTATAGAACGTTTGATGGTACAGACGTTGATTTGAGTAGAACTTTAACATCAACAGAATGTACATACTTGAAAACAAAGTAAACTAGAACTATATGAATACTTAAAAAGCTGCTCTTTTAGAGCAGCTTTTTTTATTCCTTGTCTATAATAATCAAATGACACATAAGTATATACTCTAAGAATATATCAAGGTTGTCTTAAACGACCTTATAATCCATTACATGGTTTACAATAACTCAATCCAACAAATTCCCTAAATCAAACAATGCTTTTTCGTCAATGATCTGAATGGTTTTTCCTTCTAATTTGATTATTGCAATCTCTTGAAAATGATATAAAACACGAGTAATAGTTTCTCTTGTGCTTCCAGCCATATTTGCAATTTCTTGACGTTTAATCAACACATTTATGGTTTTACCATCTTCTAAAAATCCGTATTTATTTTTCAAGGAAATCAATGCTTGTGCTACTCTCTCTTTTACTGGTCGTTGTGTGATTTTTGTTAAATTGGATTCTATCTTTTTTAATTCATCCGAAAACAAATGAATGATGTTCAATGCCAATTTAGAATTGCTTGCCACCAAATCCATAAAAATATCTTTAGGAATAAAACAAATGTGACTTTTTTCCATCGCTATTGCAGAGCAAGAAAACAAATCATCACTTAAGACAGCACGATAACCCATTACATCACCATCTTTGGATAAATGAAGGATTTGATATTTTCCATCTACTCCCAACTGACTCACCTTTACTTTTCCTTTGGCGATGTAGTAAACGCCTTTAGCAGAAGATGCTTCTTCAAAAATAAAGTCACCTTTCTCGTACTCCCTGCAAATTTTTACTTCCTCCAAACGACTTAACGTTTCTTTAGACAGCGACTTAAAAATACTTTGTGCATTTTGCCAACATTCTGAACAAGAAAAAGGAGTAACTGATGATATTTTATTATCGATTAATTTAACCAAAAATACAAGATTTTATTTGACTTGGATATGATAATAATCATTGTTTACCTTTCTAAAATAAGGGAATTTTGCAGTTCACTTTTTGGAAATTTATAAAACTTTAAAAATGAGTAAAAATCGTTCAATAGAATTGATGGCTCCAGCTGGATCATATGAAGCATTGACTACTGCTATTAACGCTGGATGTAATTCGGTGTATTTTGGAGTGGAACAGTTGAACATGCGTTCTCGTTCTTCCAACAATTTCACAATTGAAGATTTAAAGAAAATTGCTCAAATTGGAATTGAAAACAACGTTAAAACCTATTTAACAATCAATACGGTTTTATATGATCACGACATCAATTTGATGAAAAAAATCATCGATGCAGCAAAAGAAAGCGGAATAACAGCAGTAATTGCTGCCGACCATGCAGTAATGAATTACGCTAAGAAAGTGGGAGTTGAAATTCACATCTCTACACAAGCAAATATTTCCAACATTGACACCATTGAGTTTTACGCAAATTATGCAGATGTAGTCGTTTTAGCTAGAGAATTAAGCTTAAAGCAAGTAGCTGAGATTTCTCGTGAAATCAAACGTAGAGAAATTGTTGGACCTTCCGGTAAATTAATTGAAATTGAGATTTTTGCTCATGGTGCTTTGTGCATGGCTGTTTCAGGGAAGTGCTATTTAAGCTTACATTCTCATTTTGCTTCAGCCAATAGAGGTGCATGCATTCAAAACTGTAGAAGAAATTACATTGTTACAGATAAAGACGAAGGAATAGAATTCGAAATTGATAACGAATACATCATGTCTGCAAAAGACTTGTGTACAATTGACTTCATTGACAAAATCATCGATGCTGGTGTTACAGTGTTAAAATTAGAAGGTAGAGGTCGTTCTGCTGATTACGTGCACGTAGTGACATCTTGTTACAGTGAAGCGATAGATGCTTATTTAGAAGGTACTTATACGCCTGAAAAAGTGGAAGGGTGGAAAGAACGCCTGGCAACTGTATTTAACCGTGGATTTTGGGATGGGTATTACCTAGGTAAAAAAATGGGAGAATGGTCGGATGAATACGGTTCTAAAGCAACGAAACAAAAAGTATATATTGGTAGAGGAGTTCATTATTATGATAAAGCAGGTGTTGGAGAATTTCAATTAGATGCTCATAATTTAAACGTTGGAGATGAAGTTATGATAACTGGTCCAACTACAGGTTATGTGGAAACAATTGTAAATGAAATTCGTTTAGATAATCAACCAATAGATAAAGTGAAAAAAGGAGACACGTTCTCAATGCCTATTGCTCACAAAATTCGACCTTCTGATAAGTTGTACAAGTTAATTGAGCCGATAAAATGATTCGAATTATACAACAACGCGATAAATGTATCGGCTGTAATGCTTGCGTTGAAGCTGCAGAATACCGTTGGAGAATTTCTCGAAAAGATGGGAAATGTACCTTAGTTGGTGGGAAAGAGAAAAAAGGATTTTACAGTATTTTAGTTGATGATCACGAATACGAAGACAATGTATTAGCAAAGGTAAATTGTCCTGTGAATATCATTCAAATTATTAAAATGTAATGCTACCAATCACACTTCCCTCCATTCAATCCTTTTTAAAAAAAAGAACAGATGAAAGTCACAAAGGAACTTATGGTCATGCACTGCTAATTGCAGGAAGTGAAGGGAGAATGGGAGCTGCTGTAATAGCTTCAAAAGCTTGTTTGAAATCGGGGTGGATTGTTAACTGTTGCAATTCCTTTTACGGAACGTTTTATTGTACAGACAACACTTCCAGAAGCAATGCTAATCGATAGAAATGAAGCAATAGATTTTTCAATATATTCTGCTATTGGTATTGGTCCAGCTATTGGTCTACATGTAAATTCAACAGAATTATTAAAGGCAATCATTTCTTCCAATAAAATTCCTTTAGTAATAGATGCAGATGCGTTGACAATTCTTTCATCCAATTCCGAATTATTATCAGAATTACCTTCAAAAACAATATTAACACCCCATCCAAAAGAGTTTGATAGTTTATTTGGTATTCATGATTCAAGAGAAGGACAAATCGAAACAGCCATTACAAAAGCGAAAGAATTTGATATAATAATCGTATTAAAAGGAAGTCAAACAGTTATTACAAACGGAAGCGAAACTTACTATAACACAATAGGGAATAGTGGTTTAGCAAAAGGTGGTTCTGGCGATGCCTTAAGAGGAATAATTACCTCTTTTTTAGCGCAAGGATATTCACCTTTTCAAGCATCAATTTTAGGAGTGTATTTACACGGAGTAGCAGCAGATATCACGCTTAAATCGCAATCAGAAGAAAGTATGTTAATTACAGAAGTGATAGCAAATTTAGGAGAAGGGTTTAAAGCGATTTCTTAATCTTCTTCATTTCATCCGCTACATCACTATTCTGATCTTCCAACTTATGAATAATTTGGTGATAATCTTTCTCTGTTCTGTTTTGAGATAATTTATAAGCCGCTTGAACCGCCGTAATTTGAATACTAAATCCAACAATATCGTCCATGTATTTCAATAAATGAGGAGCCATGTTTTCAACTTTTACTGGGTTTTCTGAATTCACTTCATATTTATCAACTAATCGTTTCAAGATTTGGTGTAATTCTTTACCCTCAACAATTTTAATGTTACCATAAACATGTACCGCAATGTAATTCCAAGTAGGAACATTTTCTTTCTCATACCAAGAAGAAGAAACATACCCATGAGGACCATTGAAAATAGCTAACACTTCTTCTCCAGAATTAAAGTTTTTCCATTGAGGATTTAATTTCGAAATATGACCTGTAAGCACATCCTTCCCAAGTTCATCCTTCTCTAACAACATAGGAATATGTGTTCCCGTTAGTTTTCCCTTGGTTTGATTTATTAAAATACCAAAGCTATTTTCTTTTAAAAATTGTTGAACAACTTCAATGTTTTCGTTTTTAAATTCGTTTGGTATGTACATGGTAAATTTTTATTAAAATTTAGATAAATATAAGTTATTCTGAAAGTTTAAATCAAAAAAAACCGCGAGAACATCTCACGGTTAAAATCTAATTTACTATTATATTATTTTTTCTCTAATTCATAAATTGATGCATCTTCATCTACTATTTTCATGGTATTGTTATCATACTCAGAAACAACAAATTTTAAAGATTGTGTTCCACCATCAGAAGTTAATATTGTATTAATTTCAGTATCTTCATTTAAATTATATGTTCCTGTATAGGTGGTACTACCTGCTTGATTTGAAGTTGTTCCAGTCTCTGTAATTAAAACATTACCTTCTCCTTTTTTATCTTTTTCGAATTTAAAAACAATAGACTCAGAAACCAGAGGCTCAGAATCAATTGTTGTTACATTCCATTCTCCATCTATTTTACGGTTTAATTTAGCTTCTTTTGAGCAAGACAATAATACTGTTAATGAGATTACTAAGGCACTTAGTAATTTTTTCATAGGATATCTATATTTAGTTAATAATGGCTAAAAAGTAGTATAATTATCTTAATTATAAATCACGTTAACAAAAACATAATATTTTTATAATAATTTTATAATGAGGCTTGCACATTTGCAAGCTTTTAAGCTTTTGTGATTTAGGTAAAAAACTATCTGTTACTATACTTCCCAAGGTACTTAATTTTATAAGCATAATCTGGGTTTACTTGATCCATATTTGGGACATGGATTTTAATGTTACCATTCAAATTAGAACTGACAGTCTGAGTCACTTTTTTAGCTTCTATTAACCTTTTGTCATTGATTTCATAAAACGTTACTTCATACCAATTTTTAGAAAATCCAAAACTTACTTTTAAATCCTTTACTTTGAAAATAGGGTTGTTAAAGATGGTATCGCTAATTATCGGTTGAACACCTCCTGTAAAGGTAAAACTATCTTCAAAGCGAGATAAATTATAATCTCCTAAACCTTCCTCATTTAAATCATGACCTTCGCCTACAAAACAAGGATAGGTTAATTTTCCTTTTTCCATTAACTCTTGTAAACATGGCATTTCATTTACTAAGTTTCTCCAGTAAAAAGTTGCATTATGCACCCATCCAAGTATTGTATCTTTATTTTTACTGACAAGTGCAAAGTTTTCTATCTTTCTTTTTTCAACTTTTTTGTCGCTCCATTTTTGTGGGGTTAATTCTAATTGGTTCAATGGAATATTTTTAAAAAAATCAGAAAGAACTTTCAAATCCAAATGATAGCCAAAATCTTGAACTCCTCTGTCCCACCACCAATCCATACCAGTTCCAATTCCACCCATCATTGAAGTTGACCAAATACTATTGTGGTATTCTATTCCGGTACAACAATAAATTTTCAACTTGTTATCCGAAATCCCCATTTCCTCCAATAAAACTGGTTTTTGAAATAATTCCCTATTTTTAGTAAGTGTAATATAACGATTCTTATAGTTAACATCTTTAATCGTTTCATAATCGTGTAAAGAAACAATATCTGAATTCGCAAACATACCATCAAAACGTTTACGCTTTTCTAACTTTGGCACTACACTGTAGGAATTTGAAAACAACATGTTCTTATTCAACGAATCAAGTATATATATCTTCTGATCTACAAACCATTTTGTAAATAAACTTAAAGCCGATTTCTCTGAAAATTTTGTATCAACTTTTTGTTCCTCTTCTAATAAATCTTTGTACCAATTATCTACTTCGGAATACCCATAAAAAGTAAAGTTTGGACTATACCCCCATCTTGAAAAAACATAGCGTAAAGAATTCTTTTGCCATACTTTAGCAACACTATCCGTAAAATAATCTTTTTTAAATTGTAGGTCGAGTGCTTTTCGATAAGGATTATCAAACCAGCTCACACCACTCCAATCTGAACCTCCAGGATTTGTTCTACTATTCATCAACTCCACATGGTGCCTAAAAACAATGAAATATACATTATTATTTTCACAAAGTTCGACAATCTTATCAAACGCATACATTTCATCTAATTTAGAGGAATAATTATCGATCATTGGCCAATCTGGAAGTGCAGCTTGTGGCTGCATATCAAATCGAGTAAAGTTTCCTCCGGCTTCAATTAAATACTCAATACCTTGCAACTGCCTGCTGTTTTGTGAAGGCTTATACGATAAAAATCCACCACTTGAAATGTTATTCGATACGGAAAGAAAAGGTTCTTTCGTTTCAGAATAACTTAAATAACGATTCGTTTTTTTATTATCACTAGAATCTATAACTAAAACCCCTTTATGAAAGGAAGGTGTGCAATCAAATGAAAAAAAATAAGAAGAAGATTTTTCAGAAGCATTTAGAAGGCAATAGACTTCACATTTCCACTCCCCTATTTCATCTGGTGCAAAACGAATTCTCCAAGGAAAATTTGTGGCATCTGTTTTCCATTTATCAAAATTCCGATCCGCTTTAAAAGGCTGGTAATAAAAACCAAAACGTTTAACTTTCTTACCTGTAGGGGAAGTAAAAATAGCTTCTAAACTAATATTACTTGGATCAAATGGATTAATTTTATGATGCTCAATCTGAAAAATAAAGTTGTTTACCGACTGTTGAGTGTTAGCGTCTAACCTTACCTCTATTTCATACTTTTGGTACTTCCCGCAAACCTCATTAAATATAGTTTTATCGATGTCAACCTGAGAGAATACGGAATAAGAAAAGAGAAAACAATAAAGAAAAAAGAACCTCATTTCTTTATATTTTATTAGACTTCTTTACTTTCTTTAGGAAAATATGCTTTTTGACGAATAAAAATTAAGATAATACCACAAGAAATAGAGAAATCAGCTAAATTCCATATTGCAGGAAAAACTTGATTTCCACCAATCCATGGCATCCAATTCGGCCAATTCGCATCAAATTTGAACATATCCACCACATTCGCATATAAAAATCCGGTATGCCTCACTTCAATATCCCCATAGAAGTCGCAAGTAGCAGCTATTCCAGAACCTTTCATGTGGTTATAAGGCATGCATGGGTCAAATTCAAAATAGAAATCGTAAAACATAGAGTCTATTAAATTACCAGAAGCACCAGCTATGATCATTCCTAACGCAATTAAAAATTCTCTTTTAATTCCTTTTTTCGCTTGCTGTACCCAGTAATAACAGATACCCCCAATAGCGAAAATTCGGAAAACACTCAATGCCAATTTATGCCATTTACTTGAACCAAATGTTGTCCCGAAAGCCATACCAGGGTTTTCAATATAGTCTAATACTAACCAATCTCCAAAAAGAGGTCGTACTTCACCAGGCATAAAAGTAGACTTAATGTAAACTTTTAATAGTTGATCTAAAAACAAAATGAGGACTACAATAGTCCCCACTATTATTAAATTTTTTCTCACAGAGATTATTTTTGCATGTTCTTCGCTTCAATACTTAATGTAGCATGAGGAACTAATTTCAAACGTTCTTTTTGAATTAACTTACCTGTAACTCTACAGATTCCGTATGTTTTATTTTCAATTCTCTCTATAGCAAACTCTAAACTTTGAATAAATTTCTCTTGACGTGAACAAAGTTGAGCAGTTTCTTCTTTAGATAAAGTTTGAGAACCATCTTCCATCATATTAAAACTTCTACCAGTATCATCTGTTCCATTGTTTCCATTTGAAAGAGAGTTTTGTAGTAAATTATAATCGTCTTTAGCCTCTTTTAACTTAGCTAATATTATCTCTTTAAATTCAGCTAATTCTGATTCAGAATACCTCGTTTTATCTGTTGACATAATCTATATTTTAAATATTATTTTCTGTTTTATTAGGTGAAACAAATATAAATCAAAATTCATTAAATCCAACTTTATTAATAAGTTAAATATATACCTTGATTTACAAACTATAAAAATTAATTTTGTTTTTGTTTTTAATCATTAAACTGAGGATATTAACCTGAGTTAGATTTATATTTTCTTAATTTGCATTTTCTTAATTAGTAAACTCAACTAAATAATATGAAAACAGTACTTTTTTCTATCCTAGCGATATCTTTAGGCTTTACCTCTTACTCTCAAATTGAGAAAGGAATATACGCATTAAATGGAAGGTTTAATCTATCTAGTTTGAATTCTTCAAGTACTGGTGAATTTACAAATTCAACCGACAAAGAGTTTCAATTTGTGCTTGCTCCTTCTTTAGAGAAAGTAATTTTAGAAAATTTAAGTATCGGTGGGGGTCTTGTTTTTCAAAAGATATATTCAAATTCATCTAATACTTTTATTGATCCATCAATGGGGAATTCAACTGCTTCTTCTGATAACACCTCATTTGGAGTTTCTGCAAATACAACAAAATACTTTTATCTAAAAGATAACTTCTATTTCACATTAAATGGAGGGATAAATTATCAAAGAGGGATTTCAAAAAACTCACCAAATTTCAGTGTGAACTATTTTGGTGTTGCAATCGGCCCTGGGTTTGACTTTATCATGACTCCAACTTTTGCATTATCCAGTAGAATAGATGTTTTAAACTACCAACGAATCGCTTCTAGTGATAGTGACGTAAATTATAATAGTACAAGTAATG
>Ga0228670_1000178_pt1 | contig 40521 bp, 34 predicted proteins | sample 85DmetaG_FD_182785 | JGI IMG/M metagenome (GOLD analysis project Ga0228670, IMG submission 182785) | Seawater microbial communities from Monterey Bay, California, United States - 85D | ecosystem: Environmental > Aquatic > Marine > Coastal | place: USA: California | collected 2016-10-13
ATTCTCACTTATGTGAGTTCATCATTTATTCATTTATATCTTTATTAAGGACTAAAATAATTAATATTATTTTACCTCTTATCAAGATATTTTTCAATGCAGTCGGATTTCGTGAAAGAATCTAAGTATTATAACTTTACAATAATGAAAAATCATATCCTAAAATCTATTACATGAGGAATCATATTTAGCATTACCGTTCTAGTTATAGGAATTACATATGCAAGCCTCCCTACCGCAACCACATGAGAATCCCTCACTGCTACAAAATGGAATGATGTAATCAATATGGTAAATACTCTTGATACTCAAAGCTCTCTTGAAGCTCAAAGACTCCCAACAGCTTGGGTGAACTTTGATGGAAGCAGTTGTACATGATGAGTAGGATCAAATGAATGTACTATAAGAAGTCAATATAATATAACAAGAATTGTAAGAAACTCTCAATGAGCATATACTGCATACTTTACCACTGCTATGGATAATACAAACTATACTCTTATATGATGAGCGTACTGAGAAGGTGATGCAGTAAGGCAAGTAGCACTGTTGAATCCTCGTGGTACCAATGCCCTCACAACCAGTGTAAAAGTAGTGCACGCATATACAACCAGTGCCAATACATGAGTCTATGACTATAACGAAGCAAGCTTTGTTATATATTGAGGAGTAAATTAGGATAGACATAAATCAATAGTATTTAAAAATTTGACATAAGACACATAATAATGATAATTATTATGTGTCTTATTGCTTTACAGAATTAAAATATAATTATACTCAGATGACCAAAATATGAATACTATGAGATGGACAGTTATGACAACTCACAGTTGATGCCGCAAAAAGTATGTGATACCAAACTATAGTATACGGAGATGGTTGAAAAGAAAGTCCCGCAGGCCAAGTATCAGATATAATAGCTTCGTGCTGATACGATGAAAAATGTAAGAATATACAAAAATTTATAGCAACAAAACCGGATATAGTAAGCAGTGAATGGGAAAATATACCCACAAAGCTTATAAAAAAAATTGAAGAAGGTTGACTGCCAGTAAAACCACAAAGAAATATTTTTGAAGTCATACAAAATAGGATTACAGAGAAAACAACGATCAATAATGCTGGAGCAACAACAGCCTATTTTCAAGAAGTAAATAATATTACCGACCTACAAAAAGCGTATAAAGAATTATGAGATGGTATCTTAAAAACTACTACTCAAGGCTATGATGGAAAATGACAAGCAAGAATATATTCAAATACCAATAAAGAAAATATTATAGAAAGTTTCAAGTGAGCGCAACTGATCTATGAAAAAATGATTGATTTTAAAATTGAGATTTCAGTCATAGTTTGAAGAAGGAAAAGTGGAGAAATGATAGCATTTGAACCAGCAGAAAATATACACGAAAATTGAATCCTCAAGACTACTATAACTCCTTGTAGAATAGATAAAAATATATCAGAGAAAGCAAAAGAAATAGCAATGAATATTACAGAATCTATGTGAGTCGAATGACTGTTATCTGTCGAAATGTTTGTCCTTGATAATGGAAAAATACTTATAAATGAACTTGCACCACGTCCACATAACTCATGACATGCAACCATAGAAAGCTATAATCAGTCTCAATACAATATCTTAATAAAGGCAATATTAGATGAACCATTTGAAGAATTAAAAATTACAAGTAAAACAGTTATGCATAATCTTTTATGAAATGATATTCTGAGTATTCCAGGAAGAGATAACAAGAATTACTCTAGAAAAATTACTCAAGTATGAAACAAGGTATATTATGACTACTGAAAAAAAGATATCAAAAAATGAAGAAAAATGTGACACATCGTAATATGAAAAAATAAATAATCCCACCTTTGGACACATCGTCCCCAAATTATGAGTTTTAAGAACATTATTTAATGATGTATCATTAATATTAAACCAACCAGAATCATAATCTGAAGCTGGACCAGGATTACTATCAACATATCATTTACTCCCTACTTCTCAAGAAATTGATGACTTAAAAAAACTTCCTATAGATAAAGAACTAATAAACCACCTTGATCTCATAGCACAATTACTACTCACAAGAAACGATTAAAAAAATTGCTTTATATTAAAAAATATTTATAATATATTTTTATATACTATAAATATTGAATGAATCAACTAAAAGCAGAAAGAAATAAACAATTAGAAAACATTGTCAGATATGAAAATTTTACAGATACCATGTTCTATAGAACCAATGTGAGAACCCACCTAGATAGAGTTCAACTAACAATAAAAGAAATCCTTACTTATAAGGAATTCTCAAATATCAATACAGCTAGAGTTCTAGAACTATGAGAAGTACATGATGACACAGAAATAATTGTATGAGATATTGTTCAACCTGATAAAGAAAACTTTACTCAAGAAGAAGAAGAATCATATAATGAAAAATGTAACCATGCTATAGATACATTAAATAATAAATATTGATGACTATTCCAAAATGATTATAAAAAACTATTACTAGAAGAGGAAAAACAAGACTCTCTTAATTATTTTATAGTAAAATATGTAGATAAATATGATGCTCATATGGAAATTTGCCATGAAATATTCGCTTGAAATAGAAAGTTCACAGATAAGTTTACCACTCCAAAATTCTGAAATATAAGTTCATATGAATTCTCATATAAAAACCTCAAAATTGCCTTAAATAATCTTATAAAGTCTCTAAATAATAAAAATATAACTAAAAACCGACTCTTTAATCTGAAACAAACTCTCGACTATACTCAAGCTGTAAAAAATGGAACTCCTCATACTGAAAATAACATTCATAAAAATACTTGATATAAATTATATGACATATGGATTAAAAATATTCTCAATAACTCATCTCAAGAAGAAATTAAAAAACTCTATACTCAAAAAGAATATAAATAAAAAGATACTGAACGTACGTTCAGTATCTTTTTATTTATAATATTACTTAACAACTATAGTTCCCCAATGACCATTTTCTCTATGATTTGGTTTTGAACAATAGTATTGAAACGTTCCTTTTTTATCAGCAACAAACTCAACTATCGTTACTTCATCTACTGGAGTTTCAGCAAATACATTAAACTCATCAATTTTTATATCATGAGTTCCCTTTGTAGTTCTTATCTTCAATCTTACTGGATCTCATTCATTCACTTCTATCTCTTTTACTGAAAATTGTGGAAAATACTTCCCATCAACTATTTCAGTAAATGAATCCATTTCAAACTCTTTGACAATGATTTCAGTTTCTGTTACCGCTTCTTCTATAACTTCTCCTCCTCCATTTGCAACTACTTGTTTCTGCTCTTGTGTAAGAGGAGTATCAACTACAACTTCTTCTTTTTCAGAATTAACATTATCAGAACCACAACTAGAAAGCACTAATACAAGTAACAACACTCCTATAACATACCAATTTTTCATAATACAAATAAATTAAAATATAAAATAAATTTAGTTCTCCCTTATTAATTTACACCAGCTGATAACAATACACGCACCTCCATTGAACTTTTACTATCAAGTCGAGTTCTCGTACCATCGGTGGCTGTTGCATATATATAATGAACCACTGCACTTGCATCACTCGTTACATAAAACTGAGTTGAGTTTCTGAAACTCAACCTGGCACCATTCGTTTGATTCGCATCACCATACTGGTTTGTATTCATATCGAAATAATAGGTTCTCCCTCCATGAACAATTTTTCAAACAAATAATTCCACCTTTGGAAACATCGTCCCCAAATTATGAGTTTTAAGAACATTATTTAATGATGTATCATTAATATTAAACCAACCAGAATCATAATCTGGAGCTGGACCAGCATTACTATCAACATATCCTTTACTCGCTTACTTCTCAAGAAGCTGTTGGGCTTGGAACAATTGGAGATGATGAAAAAGTTTTCACTCAAGCAATAGTTTCATCTCAAGAGTCTCATACCTTCGTATCAGCATACTGCTTATTAGCAACTTGTGTAGCAGTAGTTGGAGTTGGTACTATTGGAGAACTCGAAAATGTCTTTACTCAAGTAATAGTTTCAGCAATATTCCCCGTTTTCTTCACAACCCCATCGACAAGTGAGTTCCAAACAGTATGAGTAAGAGACTCTCCATCCGCAGCATTTTCAACCCCCTCCCATCATGAAAATCAATAAACTACTCAACTTACCACCATAAACGAAGCGATTCAAAGCATAAAGTTCTTGAGTACCTGTTTTCTCATTTTTAAAATATTAATATTAAACTATTTATGATCCGAGACATAGTACCATTATTCACCTCTTTTTCAAATCAAACACTCTAGACGATATCTATATTTTATTTAGAGTTACAAACAGCTTCTAATATTTTCTCAGTACTGATTCAAACGTTTTCATACAAAGCTTCATAATTATCAGCACACATATGATAATTAACTGGTCACAAACTTACAAAGTTTTCTTTTGATAACGATATTCATCTATCAAATAAATAATTCTTTACGTTTGATGATAAACCAAAATCAGTAAAGCAATCCTCGACTATCACTATCTTCCCTGTCTTTTGAACCGAATTCAAAATATTTTCATCAAAATCCTTATAGCTACTTGCTATAATAAACTCAACTCCTATTCATTCTCGTTCTAGTTTTTGAGTTGCTTGAAATGCTTCAGAACAAGGAGAACCAATGGCAACTAAAGTAACATCATTTCATTCTCTCACTCTATCTGTCTTTCCATATTCAAAAATATAATCTTCATCATAAAATGGAGTCCCATCTTCTTTCGTAATAATATTCAAAGGATGCTTCCCCATTCTCACATAACAATTTCCATATATCGATGATATAAACTTCGTTATATGAATCATCATATTCGCATCAGCTGGCTCTAAAAGTAAAGTGTTTCTGAGAGCCAAAATTCCAGCAACATCATCAAGCGCATGATGTGTTGGACCATCAGGACCTACAGAAAGTCCAGCGTGAGTACACACCATTTTCACATTGGTTGCATTGATATCATTGAGTCTCACTTGATCAGCTGCTCGCTTTGCACAGAAGTTTGAGTAAACTGATACAAAAGGAATCAAACCATTCACACTCATTCCCCCAGCTACTGAAATCATATTTTGTTCTGCAATTCCACACTCAAAATAATTCTCAGGAAAGTGTGAGCGCACATTCGTGATTCATATAGACTCGACTACATCAGCCATAAGCAGCACTACTTTCTCATCATTTTCTTCAATTATTTTTTCGAGAGCTATTGCATAAGCATCCTTACAGGCAACCTTATCTTCTCTCCCCTTATATAAGGCGAGTCCACGAAGCGTAGCGGAGTGGGAGGAGTTAGAGTTAACTCTCTCTTTCCAATTATCATAGTAGACAAATCTCTCTTGATTATGAAACTCTATTTTTTTATTTTTTCTTATGATTTCTATATTGTTTTCATCTTCATCTGTTGGAGTAAGTTGTTCTAAATCATTTTTCACCAAATCAACTCCAGGTGCTTTTCAATGCCATTTTGAAAGAAGTTCTTTTCCATCATTTTCCAATATTTCAACTCATTTTCACATAATAGTATTCCCCAAAATTACATTAGGTTTTTCACTTTTTTTGTTAAAATGTTCAATACTTGTCAACAACTTGTCAACATCGTGTCCATCTATATGATGGACATTCCAACCGATAGTAGACAAAAGTGTTTTAATATCTACATCCATTATTTCCTTTAAGTTTCAACTAAGTTGTACTTTATTATAATCAATAAAAAGTAACAAATTGTCTAACTTGTATTTAACAGCAAAGTTCAGCATCTCAAAAACCTGTCATTCTTGGAACTCTCCATCTCCCATACAAGCGAATACTCGTTTTCAAGTTTTATTCTTTTTTTCAGTGAGTGCAATACCACACGCAACTGATACTCAACACGCAAGAGGTCCAGTTGTAAACTCTACTCCAGGTATCATAGCATTCACCTGACCAGCAAATAAGCTATTATTCGCACGAAAGTTCTCTATAAAGAACTTTTTTTCTATATATCAAAGCTCAGCGAGTATTGCATATACTCAAGCTGATACATGACCATTCGAAACCACTACTTTTTCCCCTGTTTGACTCGCTATAATATAAGCAAGAGCTAAAAATTCTAACGAAGATAAACTTCCTCCCGTATGACCACTCCCAGCGTTTATAACGGCTTCTAAAATATCTTTCCTACATGCTTTTGTGAAGGAAACAATAATTTGAGTATCTTTTGAACGAGAATTTGAGAGGGAGAAATCTTGATGCATGAAAATAGTATTTATTAGTTAACTTGTTTAGTATTATAGAAAATTTTGGTAAAAAGAAAGGAAAAAGTAATTTTTTGATATTATCTTATAATTTAATATACTATAAGTATATAATAATCTTACTTGAAAATATGGCACAATTATTTAAGAAAAATATACTAAAAGAAAAAATAGAAAACTTTTCAATACCAAATTTCGAAGATAAAATAAACACTCTCCAAAGCTGGCATAACCTTTATATTTCTTGAAAACTTAACGAAAAAAAAGAAACATCAATACAATGAGAATATGCATCTCATATACTTGGAAATGTTTTATGATATGATGATTTTGTAGAAAACAACGAAGAATGGAATAGGCAAAATGAACCTTGAAATCCAACTTGATGACAAAGCTGTGATTTTTGACTTGGATATTTTAAATCATCAAAAGATTTTACGAAAAACAAAGTAAAGGTTGTAGTAGAAGTAAAAGATAGCAATACCTCTCTTGATAAACCTCAAAAAAGGATATGAAATCTTTCACCTGTACAACAAGCATTTAAATATAAGCCTTTTTTTAAAGAATGTGATTTCATAGTAGTCTCAAATTTCTTTGAAACAAGGTTATATATAGATAGTTATTATGATTATGAAGTTTGGACTTTAACAGACCTAGTAAACCCTAAAAATAATTTTTTCCACTTTAGGAAATTTTATTATTTGTTATGTAAAGAAAACTTTATAATAAAAAAATGAGAAAGCAATACAAAATCCCTTCTTTCATACACAAGAATAAGAGAAAAAGAAATAACAAAAGAATTCTATAAAGAATATACTCTTCTAAGAAAAGAACTTTTTAAAGATATAGTTTTAAATGCAAAAAAAGAATGAAATCCCTTTAAAAACAAGGAACTTGATTTAGTTTTGAGTAAAACTCAAAAAATAATTGATAGAATTATTTTCATTCATTTTTGTGAAGATTTAGATTTGCTCCCAAATGGAAAACTAAAAGAAGTAGTGAATTATTGAGAGAAATCTCTCTCCACTACTTGGGAAACATTACAGAATTTTTTTAGAGCAGTTGATAAGTGAAGTGAAAAATTATGAATACCAGATGGATACAATGGTTGATTATTTCATCTTGATGAAAAATTAAACAAACTAAAAGTTTGAGACGAGATCTGTAAAAAGTTTGTCGATATGTGAGACTATGATTTTGCTGATGACTTATCTGTGAATATCCTAGGCCATATTTTTGAACAATCTATTTCTGATATAGAAGAACTGAAAGATAAAATAAATAAACAAGAGGAGGTAACTTTATCCAAAAGAAAAAAAGACTGAGTTTTTTATACTCCTGAATATATTGTTGATTATATAGTGAAAAACTCTGTTGGGAAAAAGATTGATGAATGGGAGGAAGAATTAAAAGAAAAACATAGCTTGAAAGAGAATATAAATGATAAGAATTACACAAAAAGAGCCATTACAGTTTACTCAGATCTTCAAGAAAAAGTACAAAATATCAAGGTTTTAGACCCTGCTTGTTGAAGTGGTGCTTTCCTTGTAAAAGTATTTGATTTTTTGCTTGATAAAAATAAAGAAATATCTAATAAACTCCAAGATCTCAGCTGAAGTAATGCCATAAATATGTTCCAAACAGAAATATATTTTAAAAACATACTTCAGAATAATATCTATTGAGTAGACTTAAACGAAGAGAGTGTAGAAATTACAAAGCTTTCTCTTTGGTTAAAAACAGCTCAAAGAGGAAAAAAATTAGCAAATCTTGATGAGAATATTAAGTGTGGAAATTCTTTAATTGATGACCCAGAAATTGCATGAGATAAGGCATTTGTTTGGGAAACAGAATTTGGAGAGATTTTTGATAGTGGTTGATTTGATATAGTGGTTTGAAATCCTCCTTATGTTTTATGTCAACCTTCAAATACAAACGAAAAAACTTTAGATTATTTTAAAGAAAAATATGCAGTAGCAAGTTATAAAATTGATTTATATCACTTATTTTTTGAAAAATCTATTAACATTTTAACCAAATGATGAGAACTAAGTTTTATAACTCCAAATACATATTTTACAAACAAGTATATTATAAATTTAAGAGATTTTATACTTTCAGCTTCAAATATTAAAAAAGTTATTTTATTTGAAGATTGAGTTTTTGAATGAGCAAGTGTAGATACTTCAATAATTTTATTACAAAAAAATATTATAAATAAACAAAATATTATTTTTACTTGAATAATGAATACTCTATGAAATATAGAAGAAAAAGAATCCTTTAATCAAAAAGATTTCACCAAAACAGAGAATAAAGAATTTAATTTTAATAAAACTTTTAATTTTGATGAAATTTTAAAAAATACTTTAAGCCTAGAAGAAATAACAACAGTAACATTTTGATTACAGACAAAAGACAAAAAAACTTATGTTAAGGAAGAAAAAATATGAGATGAGTGGGAAGAATGTTATACTTGAAAAGATATTAGTAGGTATTTTTTAGACGAATCATCACTATTTTTTAAAAATATTTTTGAAGAAGTAAAGGCATGAGGTTCTTGGGATATGAAATATCATAAAGCAAGAAAATTAGTAGTAAGACAAGTTTGATGACCAGAACCAATATTTGCTTATGACATTTTTTGATTCTCTTCATTAAATACAATGTATAATATTGTATTATTTAATAAAGATTTTAATATAAAATATATTTTATCAGTTTTAAATTCAATATTTATGAAGTTTTATTGGAAGGAAAATTTTAGTGATAATAAACAATTATTTCCAAAAATAAAATGATACCAATTAAAACAAATTCCAATAAAAGATATCCCTCTTTCAGAACAAACTCCTTTCATAGAAAAAGCTGATTTTATGCTTGATAAAAATAAAGAGTTACAAGAAAAAATAAATAAATTCTTAAAAAGATTACAAAGTAGTTTTGAAATAGAGAAATTATCTAAAAAATTAGAGAAATTTTATGAGTGAGAGTTTAGTGATTTTATAAAAGAATTACAAAAAAAGAAAATAGTAATGAGCCTCAATGATCAAGATGAATGGGAAGAATACTTTGATAATTACAAAAAAGAAATTATAGAATTGAAAAATAAGATTGATAATTAAATAATAATAAACCACCGGCTCTGCCGGTGGAATCCCATCGGTTTTACCATGTGTTCGTTATACTAGAAATAGGGAAGCCTCTTTTTATAGTATAACCTTATAGAAATGGATAAATGATGACATAGTTCCTATAGTTGTATTTATCACTTAGTATTAGTTCCTAAATATAGAAAACAATATTTATATACTTTGCATTGTAAAGAAGTATGAAAGATATTAAGAACGATAAGTGAAAGAATATGATGTGAAATTGTAGAATGAAATTTACAAAGAGATCATATTCATATAGTAATAAAAATTCCCCCTAAATTTTCGGTTTCAAAAGTTATCTGACAATTGAAGTGAAAAACAGCAATTATTTTACATAATAAATTTTGCAACAAAAATAAAACCTTGATGCAGAAGAGTTTCTGGTCAAGGTGATACTTTATAAGAACCACGTGAGTGGATAAAGACATTGTAATAAATTATGTAAGAAATCAAACAAAAAAAGATAGAAGCGAAGATTGAAATCAATTAGATTTTAGTTGGTAGAATAAAATAGGCTGGTAGCCGTCCAGTAAAAAAGGCCCCTTATAGGGGCTTCCCGTTAATACCACCTGCTATGCTGGTGGATACTTATTGTGATAAAAAAATAGATGAAATGGTCTTCGATTTATATAACTTGAATGATGAAGAAAGAAAGATTGTTTTAGGAAGTAATTAAAGGTTTTATTTAAAAAAAAATCCTACCAAATACTAAAATAGTAACAAATCACTCTATCTCCCTTTCTCAAAGGGATAAGGTGAATTATCTGTAAGGATAAGAGAGAATGCCCTGGGGTAGTACCCGACGAAGGAGGGGGAGGGATTTCGTTATCCATCTAAATATACCATTTTAAGAGTCTCTAAACAAAAAATAGTAAAATAAAATTGCTTTAGAAATAAATATGTATATATTATGTATATATTTATTTCTAATTCCCTTTTATGGAAAGTAATACAAACCAAAAACTACTTAGTAGCTTTGAAGGTATAAAAAAAGAAAGCAATGAATGATATGAATACTGGAGTGCAAGAGACTTGCAAATAATACTTTGATATACAAAGTGGGAAAACTTTTCAAACATAATAGAGAAAGCGAAAATTTCTTGTAAAAATTCCTGAGTTGAAACAAAAAATGAGTTTTTCCTGATATCAGGAAAAACCTCCCCTTTATGATGAAGGCCAAAAGAAGATTATGAACTCTCAAGATATGCATGCTACTTAATCGCTCAAAACTGAAATCCTGATAAAGAAGAAATAGCATTTGCACAAGCATATTTTGCTGTTCAAACAAGAAAACAAGAAATTATAGAACAAAAGCTCCTTGATTTGGATAGGTTAAGAGCAAGAAAGAAGCTTACCCTTGCTGAAAAAGAATTCCAAGAACTCGCTTTTGAAAGATGAGTAGATGGAAGGTGAATCTGAAGAATAAGAAGTAAATGAGATACTATACTATTCTGATGAAACACGACTCAAAATATGAAAAAGAAACTTTGAGTAAAATCTTGACCACTAGCTGATGTGCTTCCAACAGTAACACTCAAAGCAAAAGATCTTTCAACCGAAGTAACAAATCATAATATGAAACACCAATGACTTCGTTGAGAAAACAAGATTACATGAGAACATATCAAAAATAATTCATGAGTGAGAAAGTACCTAGAAGATAGCTGAATCAAGCCTGAAGAATTACCTGCAGAAGAGGATCTAAAAAAAATCGAAAGGAAAATTCAAAACGATACAAAAAAATTAAAAAAATAATTTCTCTATTGATTTTAATTCACTAACAAAAAATTATATGTACCTATGTAGTAGCTGTGGAAATGAAAGTGTGAAATGGCAGGGACAATGCGAGTTCTGTAAAGACTGGAATACCCTTAAAGAGTTCAAAGAATCAAAAATTTGAGAACAAAAAGGAAGCTGAGAGGTAAAAGAACTCCAAAAAATTGAGGATATAGAAAATAAAGACCAAAAAATCATTAGTACTTCGAGTGAACTCAATAATGTTCTTTGAGGGTGAATAGTTAAATGAAGTGTCATACTCCTCAGTTGAGAACCAGGAATTGGTAAGTCCACCCTGACCCTCCAACTTGGGAACTTCATAAAAAATGAAGTCATATACATCTCAGGAGAAGAAACTCCCTATCAAATAAGTGACAGAGCAAAAAGACTATGAGTAAAGTGAGAAAATATGATGATGCTCTGAGAAAGCTGCATAGAAGACATCCTCGAAACCCTCAAAAAAAATAGTACTGACGTACTTATCATAGACTCTATATCAGTTATGTATTCAAATAACATAACAGGAACCAGTGGAAGTGTATCACAAGTAAGATATATAACAGAACTGCTCGTTGCGTTTGCAAAAACAACCAATACAACCGTATTTATTATCTGACATATTACCAAAGATGGTAATCTCGCAGGACCAAAAACACTCGAACATATGGTGGATACGGTGCTCTACTTCGAGTGAGATAAATATGATAATCTAAGAATCCTTAGAGGACTCAAAAATAGATTTGGACCAACCAGTGAAATAGGAATCTTCTCCATGGGAGAAAAATGACTCTCAGATCTCAAGAATCCAGGACTCGAATTTATTAATTCATCAGAACCAACCATAGGTTCGAGCCTATCAATTACTATAGAGTGAACGAGACCCATTATCATAGAAACCGAAAGCCTCACTACCTATACCAAGTTCGGGTACCCAAAAAGAAGTGCGAGGGGGATAAATAGTTCCAAACTCGACCTTATAGTAGCAGTACTTGGAAAATATACTGACATAAAGCTCGAATCATATGATGTTTATACTAATATAGCCAGAGGACTCAAAATAGAAGAGCCTGGAATCGACCTGAGTATAGCAGCATCAATCATCTCAAGTAAAACAAATAAAACCATACCAAAAGATACTATCTTTATAGGAGAAATATCTCTCACTTGAAAAATCAAAAAACCAATCCACCTAGAAAAAAGAATCAAGGAAGCAGAAAAAATGTGATTCAAAAAAATATTCGTTCCAGAAGCAAGCAAAGCCTCTAAAACGAATAAAATTGAAATAGTAGAAATTAAAAATATAAAAGATATTATCAAGAATATATAAAAAACTATAGTTCTTTTATGTTTTTAATGGTCGCACTTAAAATATACTGTTCATTCAAAATCTTATTATCTAGATTATTTATCAAATCTTTTACACAACCATATAAATCTCTCTGAGATAAAGTAGTATCAAAAGCAAATTCTTGATCATAATTAAGTCAAAAAGGACTCAAGCCAGAAATAATGAGTGTTATATAGACCTTTTTATCACTCATTAGGTATTTTACTAGTGTTTTTCTTTCCTCATCACCTAAAAATTCACTTTCCTCAAGCAGAAACTTTGTGGACTCTTTATAACTAGGAAATTTTGCTTCTATAAATTCTCTGATACTTGAAACAGATATACTTCTATTATCAGGTCCTTTCATCTCATTCATTGCATATTTAAGATGATAGTGAAACTCACGATACCCTGATTCATCTCACTGCCCTCCTAAAATCTCAAGATATACTTTTTGATAAGACTCTTTAATCCATTCAACCGATTTACATTCACTTTCAATAGCTATATTTAGATGGGATAAACAAGAAAATCGACTATATTGCTCTTCATTAATAGAGGATAATTCATCTAAGCTTCAAAATCTCTTTAGTACACTAGACATGAAAAAATAGTTATAAATAATATTATTTTTATAACTATTTTTTACAATAAATCAATATTTTTATGGTAGAATCTATCACGAAACGCAACTTTTAGAAAAATGAGTATACTCTAAAAGAATAACACTAACTATCGTGATATGAAACAAATAAGTGAATGAGAGATCTATGAAATAAGAATACTATTAAAAGAATGATATAGTATCTGAGAAGTAGCTCAGAAAATATGAAGACATAAAACTACTATTTACAGACTTTTAAAAGTAAATTGAGTAGAATATAACCAAGTAAAATATAGATATATTTGATGAAAATGAGGTCATAGTTGGTTTAAAATAGAATGAAAAAGGAAAATACAATTTCATCCTAGAAATATCTTCCTTCAACGAGTCAAAAGAAAAAGTATCGCAAGTAAGCGATACTGTAGAATAGAGAAAGGATGAAAGTTAGAATGATCAGAATCATATTTTGTATATATCGATCACGCCAGCTGAGAAAAAAGAATAATTCGCTTATGAGATTATGTGGCTCCACTCAGTTCAAGTATAGATTTTGTAGATAAAAACTGAGTTGATCAATGAAGAATAAATATTAAATGAGAATTACAAGTAGAATATCTACTACAAATGATCGAAATAGTAAAGAAGATACCAGAAGATGAAGTAGAAATAATAACCAATCATATGGAAAAAGAAGGTCTTGTAGCTATAGCTCTACTAAGTGATCCAGCAGAAGTAAAACAAAAACTTTCAAACGCGATAGAGAAAATAATTCAGATAAAGCTCCTGAAAGCATTACAAAATTTGAAGAAACTATGTTTATCGTTCATCCTTTTAGAGCTAAAATGTTTGCAAATTTTCTTACTGCTATCTCAGAATTTGGTCCATTAAGAAGGAAACTAATGAGAGCCAGTAAAGAGAGTTCTTTTTGGTTGATTGCAGATGATTATTGAAAAAACCTTTCAGGAAAGTTTAGAAAATGGTGAGATACTGATTTATCAAAATGAATAAATGATTTTTTGGATGAATTAGAAAAAAATGAAAAAATCGATTTTTCTACAAATGAATTTGAAGAAATAAAAGAAGCCTTAAACTCTACATTTTGCATAAATGAAGCTTCAAAAGAAGAATCTTGAATAAAAAGTAAACTATTAAGCGTAGTATGAAAATAAAAATCCATTATATTAATATAATGGATTTTTATTTTTTAAAATATTTTGGTGGACTCACCGGGCCACGATCCCGGGACCTATCGCTTAAGAGGCGAGTGCTCTACCAACTGAGCTATGAGTCCATAAATGAAGTGAAGGAATTTTATTTATAAAACAATAAAAATCAAATAAAAAATTATCCAAATTCATCTCCCTTTTTCAAAGGGAGTACCCGAAGGGGGAGGGATTAGCCTTTTACTCTCTCCAAAAACTCATCTACATTCAGTACCCTTACTCACAAGTCATTTGCCTTCGCAAGCTTACTTCCAGCCTTCTCTCAGGCAAGAAGAAAATCAGTTTTCTTCGTTACACTACTCATAAACTCTCAACCATTCTCTTCAAGAATCTTCACTAAATCATCCCTCTTATAGTTTTCAAAACTCCCCGTAATACAAACCTTCTTTCCAAAAAACTCTCATCTCTCTCACTCCGGAATAACCTGAGCCTGAGCAAACTCGACTTTAAGAACCTTGATCAATCTTCAAAGAAGATCTTTATTTGTATCATCATTAAAGTACTCTATAACATTATATGCTATTTCAGGACCAACATCATCAAGTGCCTCAAGATCCTCCAAAGAGTACTTAAAATCAAGTATATCAGACTCTCAAATAAATAACTTCGAAAGTGTCTTCGCTGTCTTCTTCCCTACTCAAGAAATTCACAGAGAGGTTAGAAGTTCATTTATTTTCACATTTTTTGCTGATTCAACGGCTTCTATTAAATTATTGACTGATTTTTCCTTAAATCACTCTAATTCCAAAATATCCTCAGCTCTTTCGTCAATTTTAAATACACCTACTAAATCTTCAATAATTCACTCATTCAAAAATATCTCAACCTGCCTCTCTCAAAAACCATCAATATTAAATCCTTGTTTCCCTACTGCGAAAGCAAGTTGCTCAGATATTTGAGCTGGACAAGAACGTGTATTTGGACAATAAAACCTTACTTTCTCATCATCTTTTATTACTGATGTAGAACAACTAGGACAAAGCTCAGGCGGCAATATTTCCTGTGCTCATTTGACTCTTCCCTCTTTCACCACAGAAATAATTTTAGGAATAACCTCTCAAGCTCTCTTGATAAAAACAGTATCTCATAACCTTACATCAAGACTCTCAACTTCTTCATAATTATGTAACGTAGCTCTGGCAATCATAGCTCAAGAAATATTTACAGGCTCTAGGTTTGCTACGGGTGTAATGGTACCCGTTCTTCAAACACTATGTTCAACACTCAGTATCTGAGTCGTAACAATTTCTGCTGGAAACTTATATGCAATAGCATATCTTGGATGATGCTCTGTACTTCCTATTTCAGACCAAAGATCAATATTATTTACTTTTACCACCAGTCAATCTATTTCAAAATCAAGTTTTCAAACCAAAGTAGAAAAGTTATCTATTTTCTCAATAATTCAATGTATATCAGAAGATAAAGTAAAAAAACTAGAAATCTCAAAACCCAGCTTCTCTAAATCTTTTATCACATCAAAATATTGCTCTCTTTGTTGTTTATTTCTAAAATCATCAAAATTTGCCAAGTCATATGCAAAAAACTTTAACTTTCTTTCTTTTGTAACTGAGTTATCAAGTAATCTCACACTTCAACTTGCTGCATTTCTCGGATTTGAAAATATCTTTCATCATGTTTTTTTAGCTTCTTTATTCAGATGCTCAAAAACTGAAATAGGCATAACCACTTCCCCTCTCACTTCCAAGTGTTCTTTATAAGGAATCTGCTTAGGAATATTCTCTATTTGTCTTATGTTTTCTGTTACATCTTCCCCCTCTATCCCATTTCATCTCGTAATTGCTTGAATCAACTCTCATTTTTTATAAATTAACTCAACTCATAGACCATCAAATTTAAACTCAAGGGTATATTGAATATCACTTCCCAAATCAGAAAGTTTCTTTACTCTTCCATCGAAGTCTTGTAACTCTTCTTCATTATAGGTATTATCAAGACTAATCATTGGTCTTGAATGCGCAACCTTTAAAAAAGTAGATTCCTTGATATCTGCTCCAACCTCTTTCGATTGTCTAGAAATTATATTAAATCGTGATTCTAAAAGAGAAAGCTTTTTAAATAATTCATCATATTCAAAATCGCTAATAATAGGATCTTGTTTATTATAATATAAATCACTATGATACTTCATCAATTCTTGAAACTTCCTTACTTCAGTTTTTTTAAAATCTGAAATATCTTTCTTTAGAAATGCTTTTGATAACTCCAACACGAAAATATTTTGTTAAAAAATAATCTTATATACACATAAATATATATGAGATTCCCTATTTTTCAAATAATAATTAAAAAAATAAAACCTCCTATTTGAGGTACTTTTTCTCTATTATTAACAAGTTTCTTACAGTTATAAAATAATATATGTTCTATGTATACATTTTTGAAACAAACTAGATATTTTTTGTCTATTTTTTATAGGCAAAACAAAGCCAGTACCATACTTATTTTAAAAAAATACAAAAATCATACTTTTTTATTTTTGGCTTAAAATAAGTATATTATTTACTCTTTTCTTATTAAGAAATAATACAATAAAAAGTGTCAAGACAGTTTGTTAGATGTATTCTTAAGAAACTGTTATAATACTTGTGTAAGTTATTACAACTTACGTTCATTAAAATAGAATCTTACTTCACCAGAACGGAACTTACATAACCTAGTGAGACCTCCTAATAAAAATCGATTTAGAATTATCTAAATCCAAAAATAAAAACAAAAATCGATGGTAGAAGTTATATCTGATTTAAAGTTAATTTTATATAAAGTTAGTTTTAAATCAGATATAACTAAAAAATTATCATCAAAACAAAAATAGCCCTGCTTTAGCAGGACAAAAAATAAAAATAAACAGTAATGGTGAATATACTGAAAAAAAGAACCCAAGTGAGGTTCGATTCTAGTTATACTGAGATGTAAAACAACGAAGAATAAGGTTATTTTTCAACCACATTCTATATCCCCAAGATTATTTATAAAATTTTAAAATTCTTGGATGTGATGATAGAATATATTATTAAACCAAGCAATTACCAAATTTGTCTTGGTTTTTTTATTGCCAAAATTTCTATATAAAAAAATACTTATCATATATGATAAGTATTTTTTTATTTATAATAAGTAATCTGGTATATCTATCCCCTCAAAATCTTTTAAAAGCTTCTTCCCATATATAACTCTTGAAATTACCTCTGCTTCACATTTAGCACCTGTAAGAGCATTGTGCGGTCTTGGCTCTCATCATTTAATTCACACAAACCTCAGAGACTCATCTAAGTTAATTTTATACATTCACCTTTCTATCAATATATCTTTTCATAACTGAAGGTGTTTCATAAATACTACACTATGCGTATCAAGACTTCTATGTCAGAGAGGGTATTTGATTCCTGCTCTTCTATAGCTTTCAACCAAGAAGTCTATGTCTGATTTAGGGTTCTGTCCAATAAGTATTTGAGGAGTAGAACAAGTTTTTAACCAAGCATCAAAACTTTCAATGAGTTCTTCCAAAGATTGTTTCGAGTCATCATATATCTCCTCTACACTAAAACCATTTACATTGAGTGCCTCTTGAGTATATTCTGCTCATTCATACGTTCTACATTCAGCATAAAACTGATTTTCAGGATTAAAAAAATCTACAGCACCAAGACTCACCAAGCTATGTTTCTTATGATCTAAACCAGTAAACTCTCCATCTATTACTATCATTACATTAAAAGTTAAAAAATATCATGATGACATGATATTTTTTTTATAATTTTTATCAAGTGATAAATTTATATTGACATATAAGAATCACATTTAAATAAAGCATTCTTTGGTTTTCAGCAAAATAATGCCTGACCTAAATCTCAACAAACAACTTCGCTTATTAGTATATTCTTTTTTTCTCCCTGTAAACAAGTAAAACAGTTTTCTTTCGTGTATTCCAATAACAGAGTAGTCTCTTCCGTAATTTTTTCTCAATTTCAATACGGAATTCATAGAAGTTTTTCAGGAGTCAATATATCTGATTCTAGTTTTGTTCAATATTTTAATGCCATCTCATGATACTTAATAATTTAAATATTCGATAATTATAGTAATTTATATATATAAGTCAATAATATTTATCCCCTCTCTTCTAAATACTCAACCACCTCCTGTACTAAATGCTCTGGGGCAGAAGCTCAAGCTGATATTCCTATATTTTTAGATCACTTTAATACACTACTATCTATTTCAGTATACGAGTCAATCAAGTATGCAGGAGTTCAAAGATTCTCAGATAGGTCTCTAAGTTTATTAGAGTTACTACTGCTCTTTGATCATACTACAAATATAATATCACTTTTCAGTGCTAGTTCCTTAATAGAGTTTTGCCTGTCAGTCGTAGCATAACAAATATCCGTGGTTTTAGGTACTTCTAGACTTGGATACAAAGTAGAAATATACTCTATAAGTTCTTTTGTTTCTATAACCGACAAAGTAGTTTGAGTAAGAACTGCAACCTTCCCTTCTTCTTTTCATTGTATATCATGAAAAAATGAAGAATTTTTTACTAAATCATCAACATTTTGTTTATCTGAAACAATAAAAACATTCTCTCTATTATTTCACATAACTCCCTCAGCCTCTTGATGTCATTTTTTTCAAATATAAATAATTTTATACCCTCTCTTTAAAAAGTCTTTTGCTTCTAAATGAACTTTGGTAACCAAGGGACAAGTAGCATCAATAATATTTATACCTTTATCTCTTACTCGAGTAATATAGTTAGGATCAGTTCCATGTGCTGATATAACTAGATTTGCTCAAGATGGTATTTTATCGATATCCTCTTCAAAAACAACCCCCTTCTTTATAAAGTAATTTATTATGAATTTATTATGAATTATCTCGTGATTTACATAAATCTGTTCATATTTTTCAATAGACTCTTCGAGTATTTTTATCGCCCTTGAGACTCAAGAACAGTATCCCCTATGCTTTGCTAAATGTATATTAAAACTCATTTTTTAAAAAAATATTATAAATTAATCTTCTTCTTCATGAAAACCTTCAAGTTCCTCAAAATGTGGATCATAAAGTTCTTCACTATTTACAAATCGTTGATTATATAATTCCTCATCAAACTCATCCTCATTTACAAAATCTTCATCAGTAAAGTGATTATACCTTTTAAAATCTGGGTCATCCAAAAGGTCTTTCATAAAGTCTTTTTCATAGGTGATATAATACTCCTCTAATTGATCGTATACCTGATTTTCTTCGATTTCTATTAGGTTTCTTATAGCTTGAAGTTGTTTTAATTGGAGAAGTGCTGTTCTTCTCTTACGAAAATTCATATTTGGGGTAACTTCTATTTGTTTTTCTATTTTCCTTACTTTTGCTATGATATTTTCCAATCCCAATACTTTTTTTATAGGATCATCAACATGAAGTCTTTTCTTTAAAGCCTTTCTGAGACTTTTTCCATTTTTTCCAGTAAAAACTTCTCAAATATTTCATTCTTTCCACCCTATTTGAGTCTTAGAATCTTTTCTATACCCTTTAAATTTATCTTTTAAAAGTTTTTTATTTTTATCCTTCATTTCAGTTACTCAGGATACAAAAGAAGAATCAACCTTATAATTTTTCTCCAATTTAATACCGAGTAAAAACTTCATTCTATTCTGCTCTTCAGCATTCACCAAAGTAGAAAAAATGAAATAAAACAAAGTAATTCCTATCCACAATAGAGTGGTAATAATTTTTTTCATAAAAATGAATTACAATTAAAAATCGTATTACTAAATATAATACAAAAAAAACCCCTGCTTTCAAAACTTATTTTGAAACTAAAAAAAGAGCCTATGCTCTTTTTCTTTTTTTCTTCTTTTCTCTCAAAAAGACTTCATAATAGAGCGATGGAATAACAAATAATGTCATAGTAGATCCAGCAAAGAGTCAAAATACTATAGTATATCACAATCAAGCCCAAAATTCATCTTGGAGTGCAAGAGGAAGGATTCAAAATATAGTTGTGAGAGTTGTAACAATAATTGGTTGCAGTCTCGACCTCCCTGCTGCTATAACACTATGAAGATTATCTATTCATCTTGCAAGATTCTTATTGATTCTATCAATTAATATAATCGAATCATTTACCACGACTCACATCAATGCAATAAATCATATAGCGAAAGGCATAGAGTATGGGTTTCAGGTAACATATAATCCAGTATTTACTCACAGTAAAGCAAGTATAACAGAGTACATTACGATCGCAGGTTGAGAATAAGAATTAAACTGAAATACTAAAATACTAAAAATTAAGAAGAGAGCGATAAATAAAGATTTTACTGTTGAGATTATCAAATCACTATTTTCTGAGTTTTCTCATCAAACAGAAAATGAAATTCCTGCTGGGTAGGTATAATTCTCAGCATATTCTAGTAATAAAGGCTGAACATCAGTTGGTAAAAATCAAGGGAGAATGTCTCATTCTACGGTAATAGAAATCTTTCATTTATCTCTATTAATAGAAGAAACAGCTTTGGTGAACTCGTACTGTGCAAAATCTCATACTCTCAGTTCCATACATACACCATTCGTACAATGATTTGTTTTAATAATCAAGTTATGAATATCTTCTGGAGTAAGATTAGTATCAAAGTCCTTTATTTTAAGTACAATATCATTATCTTCATACTGTGTTTTTATTGACCCAGCTTTTATACCATTCGTATATTCATATATACCTCTGAGTATATCATCAGGAGAAAGAGAAAACTCTGCCAGTTTATTATCATCAAACTTAAATATAAACTGCCCTGGAGATTCACTGCTGGTCGTACTAATATTTTTTGTTCATTCAATAGTCTTAAAATAATCCCTAAATATAAATGCTGTTTCTTTTAATTCTTCTATATTCTGTGCATTATTAGCAATAAGCTTAATTCAAACTGCTTTTCAAGTTGGTGGTCCGTTACTTAAGGTTTTTATAGAAACACTCAAACCTTCCGATTCAAGAGAAGAGAGTTTATCAAGTATTTCTTCCTGTACCCCAAATACATTTCTCATACCAGATTCTTTTCTTATTTTCTTATCAATAAGGTCTACATAGATATCTATCATATTTCAAGAGACTGAACTATAATATACATCTACTTCTGGAATAGAATAGATAGCATTATCAACCACTTGTAAATATGGAGCCAGTGCTTTTTTATCAGTACCCTCTTTCGTTTCTACCGTTGCAGTAATAACTCATTCATCTGTTGCAGGAAAAAGAGTAAAGCCGATCTGTGGAGAAAAGAAAAAGAACGTAAGAAGTAAAAGAAAAATCGGAGTGAGTATAGTAGTAAGTCTTCTTTTTCTACTGATAACTACTTTTTCTAGCAAACCGTAATACCACTGTCAAAGAGCCATAAGCCTTCTCTCTCTGAATGAAAGTTTCGAATCTTTTGCTGATATTTTTCAATGCCTTTGTTCTGAAAGTGCAAGCGCTTGATTCTCTCAAAGTGTTTCTTCTGCTCTTTCATCAATGTGGTACACTTTAGAGTCCTTTACAAATTTTACAAAGAGAGCCGAACTAACGGTAAGCGAAAGCAGAAGCGCAGCTACCAAAGTAGAAAAAATAGTGAGTGGTATATATCACAGAAACTTTCATATAACCCCAGGTAAAAACATCAATGGAATAAATGCGACAAGAGTCGTGAGTGTCCCTGCAATAAGTGGTGCTTTATAATCCTTTACTGACAACAAAACAGCTGTTTTTTTATTATATCAGAGTCTAATATTCTCACTCGCTCACTCTATAATTACAATCACCGTATCAATAGCAATTCAAAGTGTTAATACGAGAGAAAAATTCGTTAAGAAATTTAATGATAATCACATAGTATCAAGTACCACAAAGGTTATAAGAAAAGCAAGTGGTAAAAGCATAGAGGCAATAATAGACTCTCTTAATCATACAAAAAGCAGTATAGTAATAAATACTAATATAATCGTTTGAAGAGCTGTGGACGCAAGATTCTCATAGTCCTCAATAATAATCTCTGAAATATCTTTACTATAGAGTACTTTCACTCAATTAAAATCAGAGCTAGATTCTAAAAAGTCCTCTAGTGCAGATTTCGCTTTCCCTGACACAGAAAAAACATTGGCTCACTCTGCTTTATTGAAAACCAAAGAAGTATAATGAAATCATTTTTTATTTTCTAGTCAAAGTAATTGTATCTTCTCACCTCTATATTCATTCTTTATTTCAGCAATATCACGAAGTAATATATTTGATCCATTTTTTCATCTGATGACTATATTTTTTAGATCCTCTATATCTTCCAACTCACCATCAAATCTAAAGTCATAATTCAAATCTCAAATAGTATAATTCCCTATTGGTGTATTTTTATTATAACTTCTTATAGTACTCGCAATTTGTGATATATTTAATCCAAGTAGATCAACTTTATCCTTATCAAGAAGTACCTTCACTTCATAATCATTTGAAGAAGACGGAGATCAAAATCACTGAAGATCAGCTCATCATAAATCAATCGATGCAATTCCATTGGTTCATTCAAGTGCATCTTTAATAATCTGAGATTTTGACATCAAGTCAAAATATGAAAACCTATCAGAGTCACCATAAAGCAGTACTTCAAACATCAGCTCATTACTACTACTCAGTTCTACTACTCTGGTATCTTCAGCATCTTCTGGAAGTGAAATGGTATCAATTTCATCCTTTATATCCGTTAAAACATCTCTTGTATTCGCATCATTATAAAGCTCAACGGTAACAGAGCTCACTCCAACTGAAGAGCTAGAAGTTATTTTTTTGATACCATCTATATCTTTTATTTCTTTTTCTATTTTCTCAGTAATCAGAGAATCTATATCAGTTGGATTTACTCAAATATATGGAGTCACAATTGATATAATACCGAACTTTATATCAGGGCTTGATTCTTTTGGGATCGTTATAAGAGAAAATATACCAGCAGCAATTATAAGAAACACAGCCAAAAACGAAACTCTGAACTTTTTCACCCAGAATCAAAAAAATCATTTTTCTAGCTCTTCTTCAATGTTATTTACTTTCTCTGACATATTTTATATTAAATAGTATTTTACAATAGTATAAATCCCCCGGTCTACGACCACCCCCTTTGAGAAAGAGGGATTACTTTATCATCTCCCTTTTTCAAAGGGAGTACCCCGTTAGGGGGGAGGGATTATTTCCTCTGTATTATAAATTTTTCTGGATCAAAATTATCTACATAATTGAGAATCAAAAGGTCATTTCATTCTAATCAAGAAACTACTTCTATATTTTCTCAATATATAGTTCCAAGAACAATATTCTTTTGCTCAATTTTTTCATCCACGAGTACATTCACTGTCCCAACTCCTGCACTATTAATCTTCACAACATTTAATGGAATTAAAGTATATTCTGCTATAATTGGAACTTTGATAGAGATAATGTTTCAAATAAGATCTAAGTCCTCTCGAAATGATACACGAGAAACATACTTTAAATTAGAGTCAGCATTCTTAGAAATAGAATATATTGATCCAGTAAATACCTGTCATTCAAAATCAAAAGATACAGAGTCTCATTCTGATACAAATGAAAGTTCTTTCTTGTTAAATGATATAGTCACCTCATTCAAGATATTATTTGAAATACTAAACAATGGAGTTCCATTAGAAACCTCTTGTCAAAGGTCTATAAATATCTCCCCAACCACTCCTGAGATAGGAGAAGTAATAGTGAGTTTACTATACTCCTTTGCTGTTTGCCTATAAGCAATCTCAGCGTCAACAATTGCGGCATTCATACTCTGAAGCGTTAAGTCTCTGTTCGTAATTGCTTCCGTTAAAGTATTTTCTTGAAGTTCCACTTGTATATCCAATCATTTCGTAAATATCTTTTTATCAGATTCAAGGAGTTCAATTTGTTTTACAAGAGATGCTTCGTTATTTAAATAGGTATCCAAAAAAGAAGAAATAGAGTTCTTTAAAACAATAAATGATGCATTGTAAGTACTGAGTGATGTTTGATATCCATCGATAGTTGCTTCCTTGGTTGCAATCTCCGTATCAGTTAATCCAGTACTTGGTACAGAATTATCAAATGTAATTTGAAGGGCCGCAAGAAGAGTATCCATTTTTTTATAACCAAGAGCTACCTTATCAGTATAATTTCATAGGTCTGAGAGTGAATCAAAGTCTACTGAGGTATTAATTTTATTTTCCTCTTTAAAGGTTATGAGTTCTCTTAGTAATATTTCTGTCTGTTGTTTCTGAGTCGTATCTCTGATACCGAAATAGTCTTCGAACCCATCATTTTCTGATTCGTTCTTGAGAGTAACTCAAAGTTGTGTATCAGCAAAATCAATAACATCATCCAGAAGCGTACTAAAAATAGAAAAGTCTTTTTCTAAAGAATTATAAAATCATTCAATAGTCTGTTCATTGGAAATTTTGAGATTATCATAATCAATTGCCAATTTCAATAATGAATTTTCAATTTTTTCTAATTCAAGTGAAGATTTAGAACTATCAGCATCTATCTTTAGGTTCTCTAAATTAATTTTTATGTCAGCTATTTGCTTATCAAGACTGCTCTTGGTCGATTCATAACTAATTTCTGTTTTCTCTAGAGCATTTTTTGCTTTTTCAAGGTTCAATCAATAGTTCAGTATACTATCGTCAAGCCTTGCAATAATATCTCATTTTCTTACTGATTCTCACTCTTTCACGTAAAGCCCTCCTACTCTACCAGTAGCTTGAGAGGATACACTAATCTCTTGAGAAGAAGCTATCTTCCCTGTCTTTTCAAGAAATGTATTCATGGTAAAACCAGTAAAACTTTTTGTTTCCACAATAAAGTCTTTTTTTTCTACCTCCTCTACTACTTCTTCTTTTCCACAAGAAAGGAGAATAAATAATAAGGCTAATAATAAAGAATATTTTTTCATATATATTTTTTTAATACTTAAATGCATCAATATCGGACTTTATTGTATCATATTTAATTTTTTCTGACAAAATATTGAAGTCCGAAAAGAATCAATTCACTATAATAGAAGCAAATTCTACCGTAAACCTCACATACTCTTCTTCTGATGGAAAGCATCATTTCATATGAGACATATTAGTATAGAAGCCAATAAGTCTCGATAACAGTAGAAAATTCTCCTCATTATCATCATAACTATCTTTCAGTAAATCCTTCAAGAGAGAAAGGTGCGCTTGTTTCATAAAAAGATGATCAATTTTCTGGGTAAAGTAATCCTTATTTCCATGGCAAAGATTTCTGATAATATCATTTTTTTCAAAAAATAGTATCGTTCCAAGAAACTCATATACAAGTCTTTCCTTGATATCTGGAATCTTATCAGCTTTTTTGGTCATACAATGAGATGAAATCTCAAGTATATTCTCTACTATTTGTTCATAAAGTTCTTCTTTATTTTTAAAGTACAAATAAAAAGTCCCCTTTGCTACTCATGCTTTTTCAACAATCATATCAATAGAAACTTTTTTCACTCAAAACTTTCCAAACAGCCCCTTCCCTGCATCATATATTAACTCTTCTTTCTTCTTTTCTGACATAAATAATGACTAAATGACTAAATTAGATTAATTAGTCATAAATATATCATATTCTTTATAGATTGCAAATTTTTCGAAAAAAAATAGAGGATAATTTTCATTATCCTCTATTAGATATGCGTTATACTCTTACTGAGTGATCTCGCATTTTAATAACAATTGCCTGTGAGCGAGTAAATAAATCATTATCCTTTGTAAGCTTCTGCAGAATCTTATGTGGAATATAATTTGGAAACTTCTCCAACAGTAAATCTTCAAGAGCAAATTCTAGATCAACATTCCAGATCTTAAAGGCTAAGTCTAAGGAAGAACTGTCTTTAGAGGTAAATTGATCAGTGGCATCATTAAGGTCCTTAATGTATTTTAGGTAGAGTTTTAAAAGTTTATCTCCATTTAACTGTTCTTTAGGAAGTCTAGTTATAACTTGCCTTGCAAACGGTATCCTCATGATTTAATAATTCAAATACCTCATCAAAAGAAAACCTATTTATATCTACACGTGAACCAAGCTCAATAGCAAATAAAAGATCTTCTTTAATAGACGTTCGTGAAGAACTCTCAATCCTCTTGTATTCTCTCTTAGATATAAGAGTTTCGAAATCGGATTCCTTAAATTGAAGATTTTTAGATGCATACCCTCTCAGAGAAACAACCTTATTAAAATCTTTATAAATAGTATCTCGTATAATGATTTCGTATATAATTTCTCTTATAAAGTTCTTCTTATCAGAACTCCGGGAGGATCTCAAAGTAGACAAGAGATTCACAATTTTCGCTTTTGAGTTTTCTGAACTTATAGTCAGTTCTTTTCTATTAATATTTTTAATATTTTTTTTAAAATAATCCGGATCTCTTCTCCATTTTTTTCTAAAAATATTAAAAGTACTCTCACGTATACAAGGATCTAAATTCATATTTATATTTTTGTTTTGGTTTTGTCCTTATCAACTTATTAACCCAATGGTAAAAAGCTAAGGTAGAAAGTATTATAGAAATATCAAATGGAAAGTCAACCTCAAATAGAAAAAATGAGAAGTATTACATACTCCTCATTTCCAATTTCTTAGATAAAACTTTCTCAGCTTGTTTGCTAATAAATTTATCTTCATATTCTGACATACTTGTAAGTATATCATCTGGTAAACTACCACGAAAGTGTTTTAACAATAGATCCATAAGGCAATAACCATATACTGAATAATAAGCATTATAAAGTGGGTTCGTATTCTGTAAATTCCAATCAGCATTATCTATAGCATGATCATATTCATAATATAACTCACAAAGCTTTTCAAAATCAAAGTCACTTATATCTTTTCTCAGTAATAGCGTTCTTGCCCACCAAGATATCAAAAGGTACTCTGACTTTGTAAATTCAAATAGCTCGTCAACTGAGTATTCAGATATACTTATATTATTAGCTCCAGTTATCGCTAAACAAAGTTCCATTTCGCAATCTATTGTATCCATATTATCTAGCCTTTGCTTATCATATTTTGAAGGAAGATAGACAAGACCTATATGTTCAATAGCCTGCTTAATATGTTCTTCATAAGAACCAGTTTTAGACTCCCAATTTTTTATCATCGGAAGAAAAGGATTATTTTTGAAAGACATTTTATTTTTATTTTTCAGGGTTTCCTTTTATTCGCAATGTTACGAATAAAAGGTTAAAGTACTTCTAAACTATTTAGGTAATACTTTCGGTTTTTTATACTTTGTATGATAGACAAAGCTTCTCATAGTATAACGCTCACCACTTTCCAACTTCTCCGGAAAATGTTTTAATAAAAGATGCATAAGCGCATAACCATCAACAGAATAGAATGCTTCATAGGCAGGCTCCATATTCTGTAAACTCCAACCAACCGTATAAATCTTATTATCATATTTTTGATATTCTTCATAAAGAGTATCAAAAGTAAATTCTTTGGCCCCTTTTCGAAGTAATAGCTCTTTTGCTAACCATTTAACAAAGAAGTATTCAGACCGCAAACATTCTATAAGATAAGAAACAGAAAATTTTGATACATCTGTACGTAAAGCAATTTCAATTGCTAGGCACACCTGATTTTGAAGCTCTATACGAGACATTTCTTCTAATTTCTTTTCATAAAGACATGGAATTCTTGGAATGTATCTACTGATCTTATCAGCAAAGTATTCTACACACTCGTTATCCGTACTATTAAATTTAGAAAGATCTATTTCTGATATAAAGTCTTCTCCTATTATACCAAGTATAATTTCTAAAGCTAAGCCTTTTTCGTATATTGTTCCATTTCTTAATGCAGAGAAAAGGTTCTTAGATTCAGGTATTTTAGAATCTGAGCCAGCACCTGGCTGAGGTATAACGTTTGAACGAATATACTTTCTACAAGAAGTTGGATTACTAATATATTTCTTAAGAAGCTTACTAAAATATTTTTTGTATGTATACATTTTGTTTTTATTTTTTTTATCTTACACCCTTTCTATCACAACGACAGATAAAAGCAAGATAAAAGTATAATAAATATTATTAAAAATAAGTCAATTATTCTTATTTTTTTATTGCAAAAATCATTTTTCCTATATAATAAGCCAAATTATTTCAATAAAAAAAGAGATGGAAATTCACAATCAAAGAATCCCTAGTGAAGAAAAAACAAAGATAATAGATGAAGTGCTCAAAGCATGACTCAGCGAGATAAACAACCTCGATAGAGAGCTTTTTCATAAAGTAAAAAATAAGATTTATAAAACATATAAACTCGAGAAGCCTCTTCCGAGCATAGAATTGATAGAAAGATACAACGAGTTAATTGCGACCTGAGAAATGATGGAAGACCTTAAATTCAAAAAAATATTGAGAAAAAGATGAGTAAGAAGTCAGTCCTGAGTAACAGTAATCAGCCTCCTCACAAAGTTTTTTTGATGTCCATGAAAATGTGTCTACTGCCCTACCTTCGAATGACTCCCAAAATCATACATACCAAATGAACCAGCAGTTATGAGAGCCGAACTCAATAAGTTCGATCCTATCATGCAGATACATAATAGACTCAGATCTCTCGAAATAACTGGACATAAGATAGAAAAAAATGATATCAGAATCATTGGTGGAACATGGTCATTCTACCCTCTCGAATATCAAGAAAGTTTCATGAAATGAATATATGATGCATTCAATACCTATGATGAAATGAGTAAATATATAGAAAAAACAGATATGTCTACTGATAGATTCGCTACTTTTAAGATAAGAGAAGCCTATAAGGAAAAGCTCTCATCAAGTTTAGAGGAAGCAAAAAAGCTCAATGAAACTGCAAGATGTAGAGTAATATGAGTAGCAATAGAAACCAGACCTGACTGGGTAAATCCAGAAGAAATAGTAAGACTCAGAACATACTGAGTAACTCGTGTGGAAATAGGATATCAAACCACTTTCGATGAAATAAATGAACTCAATAAAAGATGACACGGAAATAAGGAAAGCATAGAAGCAACAAAACTGCTCAAAGATGCTGGCTTCAAAGTAGTAGCGCATATGATGCCAAATCTCCTTTGAAGTACTCCAGATATGGATAAAAAATCACTGGGAGAAGTTTTTGATAATCCCCTCTTTAGACCAGACGAACTCAAAATATATCCTATGGTAGTAACTGATAAATCAGAACTCACAGAACTCTGGAAAAAATGATGATTCAAAGCCTATGATGATGAAACACTCATAAATCTGACTGCTGATCTAGAAGAAATGATTCCAGAATATATCAGACTCAATAGAACCTATAGAGATATTCCGGCCAGTGAAATACTTGAGTGAAGCCACTTAAGTAACCTCAGACAAATAGTAGAAAAGAAGCTCGCAGATAAATGAGTAAAGCTGATCGATATAAGGCACAGGGAGATTAAAGATGGAAAAAATGACCCAAAAAAAGCTCTACTACACACATTTGAATATGATGCTTCAGACTGAAAAGAGTTTTTTCTCACATTTGAAGACCCTAAAGATAGAACTATATTTAGCCTTATGAGACTTAGATTACCATGAGAAAATCCAGAAATAACAAAGGTTCTCCCTGAGCTAAAATGATGTGCTCTCATTAGAGAAATCCATACTTTTTGAGATCAACTCAGTGTAGGAGAAAAATGACACGGTTTCTGACAACATCTTTGATTTGGGAAAAAACTTATAGAAGAGTCTGAAAGAATAGCAATAAAAAATGAGTACAAAAAAATGGCTGTCATTGCTTGAGTCTGAGTTAGATGATACTATGAAAAAAGATGATATACACTTATCTGAGAATATATGATTAAGAACCTCTAAAAAAATACACTTAAAAACAGTGTATTTTTTGTTTTATACCATATATTATGGTAAAATAAATAATATTGTAGATATTAATTATTATATATGGTAAAAGCCTTTGGAGTATGGGAAATCGAAAACCCCTTCACATCAAAAGATAAGCCGAAAGAAAACAAGCCTCGTTCAAGAAATGAGGATATTAAAGCTGTGGAAAAAGATAAAAAGAAACAAATCAAAGATCCAACCAATACTATAAATAACTTTAAGAGTAATATATCAAATGAGTGAGAAAATCAAACCAAAATACCAAAAGAAAAATCAATCCTCGATACGATACAAAATCTTACCAATGATGTGCAAAACTATGAATACGATGAAGATATATTAGATGAATCTAATATTTATAAAAGAACGTGAGAACAAATAACTCCAGTAGAGAAAAAAGAAATAGAGAATAAAAAGAAACTTCATGCTGAACTACTTCATATAAAAAAAGAATTTGAAAAAGAAACACGCAATATAAATGAAAGTTCTAAAAAAGAGATAAAGATCCTTTTTGAACATTGTAAGTCTTGAGTAGCAAGAGAAGAACTTGATTTTTTAAAAAAGAAAATAAATAATTTCAATGGACAGCTCACTTCACTAGAGGATAAGAAATCAAGTAATGATTCTTTATATAAGTATTTATTTAAATACTATCCAATAATATGAGAAAAAAAATTATCAGAAAAAGCAAGAGATATGGTAAGAGATTTTATAGAAAATTTCCTACTTCTCTATCTAGAGTATATCAACTCAAAATCGAAAAATGATGAAAATTTATCAAAAATCAGTAAATCTCATATAGAAAAAAAGTGACTCTGAATACCATGGAAAGAGGCACTAGAAAAAATAATTATACAAAATGATTTTCTCATTAGTAAACTTTTAGATATTTTTAAAGAAATAGAAAAAAATAGTAATTGAAAAAAACAAATATTCTTCAAAATCAAATGACAAGAATCTTTTAGAGTTACAAAAGAAAAAATAGAAGCGTTACTAACTTGAGGTACGATTAAAATTTATAATGAAAATCCTGAAGAATGGGAGGAACAGGAAAAAGAAGTAAGTATCATTCAGAAAGAAGAAATAAATATAGAATTGATAGCAAATAAAATCGATGATACCATATCAATAAATGCAGAAGATAAAGAATATCTACTCAACTTTCTTAGAAAATACAATCAATGGTATCCTGAAAGCCAAGAAGGATATTCTCAGATAAAAAGAATAGCAGAAAATATACCAACTACAAGAAGTAGTATTATAACTAAAAACATAAAGAGAGATATAAAAGAGCTTATAAATATAAAAGAAGAAGAACTCAGTAAGAGAGAGATAAAGATCCTGAAAATGGTTGATAGTGCTGATTTAAGTAAAAAAAGCATAGTGCTACTAAAATCACTCATAGTAGATCTCAAGGAAAACTGACTCTGAATAATAGAAGAAAACTTTGTCAGAACACAGATAGAGTATCACTCTCAATTGCAAACTATCAGTCTTAGTATGGAATCAAACTATATATATGAATATACAGATATACACGATGACATAAATTTACTCAAAGAAGAGTCACTCTGACAAAGTGATATAACTTATATTAAGAATAAAAAGGGAGAAATTGAAAACAATATTGAAAATATTATAAAACAACCTGAAGTTCAGGAAATAATATATGACCAAGATCCAGAGAAAGCTACTTTTAAAAAAATACTTATAACTCTTTATATCCATAAAAAGACGTACCAATGAGATGTGTTTAATATTCTTGACCTTAAAGAAGAATTCGCAAAAGATATTATTACTGAAAATGGTGTTTTACAATGACAACTAAAAAAGCTTATTGGCCTTACATCAACTAAAATTAATATATGAAATATAAGTCTCGAATACTTTTTTCAAGAAATATGAAAAAAACTCAGTGAAGCTGAAAAATCAAAAAACTTTAACGTAATTAAGTTTATAGACATTCAAGGGTTACCGGAAAGTATTAGAAAAATTGCATACCCAACCATAAGAGACCTACTTATAAAAAAGGCTAAATACTCAGTTTTTAATAATACAGTGGACAATTGAAGCTCTAAAAGAAGCATAGAAAAATTACAATGGCAATTTAAAAGAACAAAAGATAAACATGGAGTACCTCTCTATACTTGACCTATAGATGGAAAATACTCTAGCATCCAAAAAAGTATAGAAAGGTTTCAACATGGTAAAGAAATAGTATTTAAAGATAACCAAAAATGAAAATGAATTTTTGGTCCTAAAACTAGGATAGCTTTCAATGCTATATATTTAGAACAATCTAGAGAAGAAAAAAATATAAATAATTTAGCAAGCCCTGAAGAGATAGAGAAAATATATGAAAGACTAAAATTATTTCATATATATATGCTATATGCTTGGTCTGAAGGAAAGATTTGAGTAGAGTCAGAATATCTTCCAGGGAATGAACAAAAAGAATGACGTTATGGTTATGAAGTATATAATCATAAGGAAAGATATGAAGCAGCCCTGAAAGCTACAAAAAATATTTATGATAAACTAAAAAAATCTAAAAATGATAAACTAAAAACAGATAAAAATGAATACTTATGGCTTCTGGAAGAGTTAGAAAAACCTTCAGCGGCACAGCAGTTGGAAAGAATGAGAAATGCTTGGAATAGAGATAAGAAACTTATACCAATCTTTAAAATGGAAGAAGGTATAAAAGCAAGCTATATACTCAAGAAAAAAGGAAAATTGAGTGCAAGAACACCAGCAAATCTGCCTACCGAAAGAGAGATGATTATCTTCTCTGGAGAACTCAGTATATACAATAAAAAAGATATGGGCTATCTTTATGGTTTCCTCATAAATTGAAATACAACTAATTTAAGAAAACTGCATAAAAGACATTTTTGAACATACCCTTCAAAAAAAATGAGAATATTCCATTCACAACAAAAATTTGAATGAGAAGAATTTTATAATAAAATAATGACTCATGTCTTAAATGCAATAAATGAAACAAAAGAGTCTAGCAGTGTTCCTTATATAGAATATCATGATTTTATAGCAAATTATGAGAATATTCCTGGAATTGGTGTATCAAAAAAGCTTTGATCAGATCTTAGAAAAATCAAAAGTGATCGTTGGTGAGTAAAGAGTACTTGTTGACCAGCAGTAGATAAATTAACCACAAAAAGGAAAATCCCTATAAGAGAAGTTATAAAAGGACGTAGAGATGGTTATAGATATGAAGGTTTTTTAGATAATGGAGTAAAAAAATGATTATTTATAAAAGTTAAAGTATCAGATATGTCTCAATTGGTACCATGAGCATACCTTGTTTATGGAAAGAATGGTTTATGAACCAGAGACAGAAAAGATTATGGTCACTCCGAGGTAGTCTGAGAAAAAATGCTAGGATCAGAAATAAAATGAAATAAAAGGATATCAAAAGATAGCCCTAGTTGGAAAAAAGAAATAGAGGATAATAAATACTATAAACTCGTCTATAGTTATTATAGATCAACAATACTATGATGATCATCTTATACATATGCGACTGAACAGTATGAAAAAGATGTTATTAAATGAGATATAAACAACTTTGAGATTTTTAAAGCTACTACAAAATTTACCTGATTTATGTATCTACCAATTAAAAATACAAAATAATAAAAAAGAATTCATAATTGAATTCTTTTTTATTATTTTGTATTTCTTTATGCTCAATTTTTTGATCCCTCATTACGAATAACATCATTTTGAAATGTATCAGGGTCCCCTCAAATCCCTCTAAGAAATATTCTTTTCCAGTCTTTATCTGTTTTTGTAGGAACAAACTTAGGATAAGATCACTTATAAAGCTCATTTAAAAACCTCAAAACACGTCTTAGTTTTATAACTTGAGTATTCATTTTATCTGGATGTTTTTCAACTATAAACTTGAGAGTATTGATTATTTTATTTAATCATTTAAAATAATTATCTACATTGAACTCTCCTTTTATAAAGACATCTTTGTCTGTATCCTTTGTAAAATTTGTTATGAAATCATAAATAGCCAAAAGTTTCTTTTGAAGATCGTCTGTACTCAAGGCATTTACAATACCATCAAACTCTTCATCTGTAAGTTTTTTTATTTCTTTATCAATATCATTAGATTCTTTACCAGTTATCTTAGCAATCACATCACTTGAGAATTGCTTTAATTTTGTGTTTTCTAACTGTTTAAACGCTTTTTCAAATCTATCTCAATGTTTATGTTGATATAATGCAGACATTAAAGATAACTCATTTTCAGAAAATCAAACTGATATTAGAGCTTGATAATTTGTCCTATCCTGTGGATTCTTATTTTTTCTAGTCGTAAGTGAAGCAAAAATATTAAGTAGGTTATCCGCAGATTTATTTCATCTTTTTTTAGCAGTATTTAAATAACGAAAAAATCATTCTATAAAAGTGCGGTATGTTTTATAGTCGTCAGATTTATCAATATACCCTTGGTCAACAGGAAGGTTTTTTGAAACATTAAAAGCTTTCATAACTTCATTTCCAATATAATCTTGATCTATATATTTTCTATTTTCAGCATTACTTCAAACAGCATCCCCCATTATAAAAGTCATATCTGATAATAAACTCTTATATACATACCTAGACATGCCCTCTAACTGAGCCTGTGTTTCTGCATGTACATTAGCATAACAATCTTTCAAGTTTTCATTATCCACCTTCCCAACAGCTCATACGATATCCCACTTGCTTTGTGGTTGTTTATCATTACATTCGTCAAAAGTATTTGGGCCTGTAACTTCTGCTCATCATTTTCCTAGAGTCATAATATAATTTTTATGATATAAATTTTAAAATATAGTTTTAATTCACTCAAGTTGTTTTATTCGGATCAGCTGGTGTAAAAGTCGCTTCAACAGCTGATTCATAATCATCTAATAAATCAATATCAGGATCTCAACTCTCTCACTTATCGTAAGGCAGATCATCAGTAAGGCCTGATGTAACTACTCCACTTCCCGTAGTATCATTTGGATTTGCTGCTTTAAACTTTCAAGGAGTGGTTAGATTTGGATTTGCTGCTTTAAACTTTCAAGGAGTGGTTAGATTTGGATTTGCTGCTTTATTATCGTTTCATGTATATGTTGGAGCTTTACCATTACTCTCATTTGTTGAGTCATCTTCAATCAGATCAATTGGTGGGCTTTCACCATAAGTAGGTGGAGTACTTATCTGATCATTTTGCTCATTATTACCCTCTCCTGAACCTGATAGATCCTTAGTCTTATCAACAGTTGGTTTTTCTACTATACTTTCTGAACTTTGTACTACTGGAGTTTGTTCAATAACAGGATTTGTTGCTTCTTTTGTTGCTTCTTTTTTATTTCATCAGAAAAGCTTACCCCAAGACCACTTTGAAACTATCCAAAGGTTCTTTGGAAAATTCACAATATGTTTTAAAGACCAATCCCAGAATATCTTCTTTCAAGCTTTTAATAATCAATTTTCTTTTTTAGTTGTTACTACCTTTGATTCATCTTCTTTTACTGAAGAAGATGAATCTTCATTCTTTTCTTCATTATCGACAGTTTCTCATGTTGCAGCATCAGAATTATTTATAACATTATCGAGAGTAGATACGCTATCATTATTATCTACACCTCACTCATTATCATTCACATCTGAATTTATATTAGTAGAAGCAAATTCAGAATTTGCTCAAGTAGTATCAACAAAATTAAGTTCATCTAATCAATCTGAAATAGTAGCTCAATCTTTAATAATTTTACTTAATTCATCATCAATGAGACCTTTATTAGGATTTCCTATATTAGCAGAGTTGCTTAAAATAGAGGAATATTTGTTATGTTTATTGCTATCTTCAATTGAAGATATATTAGCATTCTTTGAAACATCTAATTTTATTCCTGGTTTTATAACTGGTTCAACATTTATATTAGTATCTTGATTCTCAGAAGAATCTTTTTCTATAGCAGGATCAACAGTATTATTTTCGTCAGTAATACCAATAGTATCTGATACCTCTGATCCTTTAAAATTTCATAAAATATCCTTACCAACTCTTACTTCTCATTTTTTAGTATCAAATTCAACTTTTGCTCCTATTTTTAACTTTCTTGCTTTTGCTTCATCCCAGTTTGATACTGCAATATTTAAGTCTTTTGCAATCGTAGATAAGTATCTTCCTTCTTTCATAGTTGCTAAGAATATACCTCCATGATTTTTATATTCACCTTCCCAGCTACCAATATCAGCAATTTTCACTCTACCTCCGTGGCTTCTTTGCTCTTGTCATATATGTTTTTTTCTATTGTTATCCTTCAAGTACAACCCTCCATCATCCTCTAAGAAAATACGTACATTTTCTCAAGACCAAATTTTATCTGCCTCTTCATTAAAAACAATATCATATCCCTCTGGTAGTAGCTTTCACATATAAGAGAGCCAATCCCCTTCTAATGTTTTTAATCATTCTCAACTGGTAAGTTTTTCAACAAGGTCTTTTCCAATCTCTTCTTTCAATTTTATTCTATCTTCTTTAGAGTACGTTTTAATCTCATCACTAATTTCTCTAAAGTTTTTTTTATCTACTCCATCTCTTACATTCGCTAAATAATTATCAGCATCTAATGGTTTTTGATCTTTTATTTGATTTGTGTTATTTGGAGTATCTCCAATTCAATTTGTCAAAGTCATACTTTTCTAGAATAATTTAAATAAAGTTTTTCAAAATTACCCTTTAATCATATTATACTTAAAAAGTTATGTCAAATAATGAACAAATATTCAATAGAAATATATATTGACATTTTCATAATTTATATTTATTAAGATAATATAATGAGAAAAATACGAGAGATATTACTCCTTATACTCTTTTTCACTCTTCCTCTTGTTCATTCACATATACTCGATTTTCTTGGAATAGAATTATGAATATATGTTCAAGGGAATTATCAGTTTACAAAAGTAATGTTTTTTAATATTCTTTCTGGAATAATTATATCAATATCTCTTCTTTCGCTCTGAAGAAAGAAAAAAAATATAGTTATTCCTGCCACCACATATATACTTGTTTTCATTCTTATTCTATCCAGTTACTTCTCCTTGGCACCTTTTGTATCTATTTTTTGAAATGCATCAAAATCTCATGGCAGCATTATGTTTTTGAATCTTATAGGTATATTTATTGTACTTATAAATATGAAAAGAGAGTTCTTAAAAAAACTGATTTTTACTATGATACTATCGAGCTTAATAGTAGCAATAATCTGAATAAAAGAGTTTTATTTTCCAGCATTTAATTACTGATGACTCTCAAATAGAGCCCTCTCTACCCTTGGTCATCCTAATTATCTTTCTCTCTATATATTACTGATTCTTCCCTTTTTATTTTCAAAAAATATTATTACATCTCACGTTCAAAAATATATCCTACTATCAGTACTAACCTTTACTCTTATTATCACCAAATCTATTTGGTGAATAGTCCTGTTTATAATATATACCCTCTATAAAATCATACCTACACTTTCAAAAAAATATAAAAAAATATTATTCTGAATTATTGCTATAAGTGGAATTACCGGAATATCCTATCTCATTTATGACTTCTCATATATTACAAAACTCCATTCTTTCTTATCCAGGTTTTTTATCTGGAAAACAACCATAAGTATAATTATTTCTGATATAAAAATATTATTTATATGATCAGGGCTTGAAACTCTTGAGTTTATTTTCGATTCTTTTAAGTCACCTTATCTCTACCTCTTCGAAAACTTTTGATTCACTGCAGATAGACCTCATAACTTATTTTTAAATTTCTTCTATCATCTTGGTATTCTTGGGCTTGCATGTATCACCTACCTTCTGTTTAGAATTATAAAAACCTATCAGAGGTCTCCATATTATGACTCTATTATACTGTTTTTTCTTTTTAGTATCTTTAACTTTCCAGGAATCACTCATTATCTTATTCTCATTCTTATATGAGCAATAATATATAAAGAAAACTATAAGTCCTTCAAAGAAAACAATATTATTAAAACGGTAACTATAACTATTATTATAGCTGGAAGTATACTCTGATCTCTCTTCTCGATACAATATTATTCTGAAGAAAATAAACTCTATAAAGATAATGACTATATATCGAGAAATAGCATCTATAAATACATAAAAGAATCTGATTTTGAAAAAGAAATATTTAAAAACAAAAACAAAACACTTGAAAGTAGATGTAAAAAACTCATTGAATATTCTTCGTCCGTGGAAAATTATTTCCACTGCTGAAATATTTTATGGAGTGAAAATAAAGATTTTGCAAAGCAATATTATAAAAAATGACTTGAAAAAATTCCAGACCTATGGAATAAAGATTCTCCCTACTATTCTGACATATTGGTAAAATATTTTATCGACTGAAGAAGGTACTTTTCATCTAAATATTCAAATATAGAAGAAATACTAAAAAGAGTTTGAGAATAATAGAATCTTTCTTACAATGATAAGGTTAATATTTAATTTTTCCCTCACATGAAAATAAATAAAAAACATATTCAGAAAACAAAAGAGAATTTTTGAAACTTCATTGCCACCACTCCCCTTACCTATTCACCAAGGCTCTCAAAAAAATATGACGCAAAAATTTACCTCAAAAAAGAAAATGAACAGGAAGTAAGAAGCTACAAAGTAAGATGAGCTTTCAATCTCATAAACTCACTCTCAGAGAAAGAAAAGAAAGCCTGAATTGTCTGCGCCTCAGCTTGAAACCACGCTCAATGAGTTGCCATTACTTGTCACCATCTAAAAATCAAAGGGACTATATATATGCCTATAACGACTCCCGAACAAAAAGTATACAAAACAAAACAATTTTGATGAAAATACATAGATGTTGTGCTATACTGAGATACCTTTGATGAAGCATATAATGAAAGTAAAAAGTTTGAGAAAAAATCAAAGACCACCTTTGTTCATCCCTTTGATGATAAAAGAATCATAACCTGACAAGCAACCATATGACTCGAAATATATGATAGCATTGATCCTGATTTTATCATCTGTCCCATATGAGGATGATGACTGGTATCAGGAATCATTTCAATCACAACAGAACTCGGAAAGAAAACAAAGATCATTGGAGTAGAGCCTGCTTGAGCTGCAGCTATGAAACTCTCTCTTGAAAAATGAAAGAATACTTCACTCAATGAAATAGATACCTTTGTAGATGGAGCCAGTGTAAAGAAAGTATGAGATATCACTTTTAAAATTGCAAAAGAGTACAAACTGCCTGTAATGACCTGCCCAGAAAACAGAGTATGTTCTACCATGCTCGAATACCTAAAAGAAGATGGAATGGTAGTCGAACCAGCCTGAGCACTTTCAACTGATGCTCTCAAAGATATGAAAAAAGAAATAAAATGAAAAGAAGTAGTGATAATAATTTCTGGAAGTAACTTTGATTTTGAAAGAATACAAGAAGTCAAAGAAAGAAAAATGAAATTTGAACAACTCAAAAGATATTTTGTAGTTACCTTTCCTCAAAGACCTGGAGCACTCAAAGATTTTCTCTCCTGTCTCTGAAAACATGATGACATAGCAAGATTTGAGTATCTAAAAAAATCAAATAAAAATAGAGCGCCAGCTTTTATAGGGATAGAAACTGATGCGCCTAAAAACTGGGAAAGAATAACAAAAAATATGGATGCTCTTTGATTTAAATACCATGATGTTACCAATGATGAGCTTTATTTTGACTTACTTATATAACCCTCTTATATTATGAAAGCAGTACAAACAGACAAAGCTCCAAAAGCTATAGGACCTTATGCACAAGCCAACGTGACATGAAACACCCTCTATAGCTCGGGGCAAATTGCTCTTGATCCAAAAACAATGAAATTAGTAGAGTGATGAGTGGAAAAACAAACAGTACAAGTATGTGAGAACCTATGAGAAGTTCTCAAAGCATGATGATTTGAATACAGCGATGTAATAAAAGTAACTAGATAGATTCTAAAGTGAAATCCGACTATTATGTATTATTAAAAAATACTTCAATCGGAGATAAATAATGTAATCTTTTTCTTGGTCTAGAGTTTATTAATTTCAGATAATATTTCAACTGTTTTTGA